>OBEQ012297277.1_pt1 | contig 19527 bp, 16 predicted proteins | sample 1670901 | NCBI WGS metagenome assembly OBEQ01 (sample SAMEA104232315, study PRJEB22302) | groundwater metagenome | biome: forest; feature: aquifer; material: groundwater | place: USA | collected 2011-08-07 | depth 5.4 m
ATCAGCAGGTAGTGCGCAATCTTTGAGGGCTGTTATTAACAAAGCTTCCAGTTTGGTATCAGGGATAGATTGTAGACCTTCAGCGAGGTAAGTTCGGCTTTTTAAATCGGGTTCACGACTAAACCGCACCTTTGGTTCATCATCACGTTTTATACCATAAAGTTTTTCACGACTGCATTTATAGCGTAGCTCCTGAATCTCATCGGCAAGTTTATCCGACAATTTACCGCGAATAAGTATTTGCACAAGATCGATAGGTATATTGCCATCTACTATAAAATACCAAAGTTTTTGTAGGACAAAGATTTCCTCTTTATTCTCAATATTGAGAATAGATCTATCAAAAAATGATTCATGGCATTGATCGGAATTATCTTCGGTAACAAAACCGTGCTCCAAACAATATTTTCCCAATGCCGTGCGGGGATAGGGCTGAAAGATGGAGCACCAGGCATCGGTGACGGTATTTTCCAAATTAAATTGCAGTGTGTTTAGAGCGTCTTCCAAGGGATTTTTTAAGGGTAAGCCAATCATGCTTTGCATTCTAGCGCGAATGCCAAATTTACCAAATAAACGCACAGCGCGAAGAATATCAGCATTTTTAATATTGCCGCGATTCAGCAAGTGTTGTTGTACATGAGGGTCGGCGGATTCTATTGCATAATTGATCATTTCCAATTTTGCGTTATGCATAAGTTGCGCGAGCTCATCATTGAAACAATTGGCTCTCAGACTGCATAACCACGGCAGAGCAACCTGTGCAGTATATTTTTCTAAAAATTCGATTAGCCATTTTTTACTTTGAATAAAACTGTCATCGATAAAAATTAGCTTCTCTAGCCGATAGCTATTTTTTATTTCAGCGATTTCCTGCATAACATTATCAACACTGCGACGGTTGAACCACTCTTTGGTTTCATGATCAATCTTGGTCAGTTCAATCTGAGAATGGTTGTAACAGTAGGCGCAACGATACGGACAGGAGCGCGAAGTAATAACATTTTTTATTGGATTGTCGCGAAACTCTGGATACTGATAAAAAATTTCTCGGTCGGGAAAGTGAAACGAATCGAGCCTATCTGTCATATCGTCTTTGTGTAACCCATTGCCGACGCGACCCTCGACAACATCGAGAATTGCTTGCTCACCTTGGCCTTGCACACAATAATCGACAACTTCTTCACCGGCGATTTCTGGAAAGAATGTACAGTGTGGTCCGCCAAAGATATTGGGAATGTTGTAACGTTGTTTGATATTGGCGGCTACCTCAAGGGCGTGGATATGTTCGCCCGAGGTGATAGAAAACGCGATAAAATCAGGGCGGTATAATTCAATTTTGTTATCAATGTTTTCTTTGTCGATTTGAATCAGATCTGCATCATGCCCGTGTTTTTTCAAGCTCGCCGACAGATACATGATGCCGAGCTTTTCGTTACGTAGATTTTTTTCTATGAATAGTACGCGCATGGTGTCTGCCTTTCTTAATTGTGATGCCTGGGTTGTGCTTAGAGGTTCTTGCAATTTCTGCCGTTGTTTTGGCGTTGTTGCAATTCTTTAGATCAAATGCGAAATCTATGCCATTAAAAATAGATCGAGTTCAGGGTAATCCTGCGCTCATAGGAGTGTATCGGCAGCATCTTCGCTAAAGTTTAGCGATTTATAACGCTTTAGCCATTCTATTGATTTCAATTTCTAGCAAAGAGCTCTGCGCCAAAAATTGATTAAACAGAATTTAAAGCTACACTCTTTTCCGTATATCCCAGCAAATTATTAGGAATGACTCTGTCCAAGAAATGCCTGCTGCATCATGTATATTATTAATTCAGCGAGGAAAAACGACCTTAATTGTATTGTAAGATATAGATACTCACTACTGGAACAAAAAAGGTAACTGGGTGAAAATACCGTTTAACAATATTAGCCATCAAAATATAGCGCTGGAAGCTGCGTTTGTTGAGCTCTTGAAAGAGGTTAATAGATCGAACACCTATATTCTTGGCGCACGGGTTGCGGCATTAGAGGAAAGAATAGCAGCCTTCACTGACTCAAAATATGCGGTCAGTGTAAACTCTTGTACTGACGCACTCTTTTTATCGTTAAAAGCCTTAGGTGTTACCAGTGGCGATGAAGTCATTACTGCTTCAAATAGTTTTATCGCTACCGCTGGAGCAATTGTGGCAACCGGTGCCACACCTATCTTCGTGGATATTGATGATAGCCTCAATATCGACGCAACAAAAATTGCAGAAAAAATTTCTCCAAAGACAAAAGCGATTATTCCTGTTCATCTGACCGGCAAGCCAGCGAATATGGTGGAAATTTGTAAGATCGCTCACGTGCATAATCTGGTGGTGATTGAGGATGCGGCGCAAGCATTCGGAGCGACGCTGAATGGAAAAAAAATCGGCTCGTTTGGCGATATTGGCTGCTTTAGTTTCCATCCCTTCAAAGTGCTTGGTGGGTTAGGTGATGGCGGCCTAATTGTTACTGACGATGAGAGCCTTTATAAAGTGCTCATGAAACTTCGCAATCATGGGATTGAGAATGGTGTTATAGAAACCTGGGGTTACAATAGCCGCCTTGACGCCATTCAGGCAGCATGGATTCTCAAAAAGTTTGACAATTTCAACCACGAAATAGCCCGAAGAAATGAGATTGCTCAGCTCTACACGAAAAATCTACATGGCGTGGTAGAGTGCCCTGTGACGGGTGACAATGAATTCTGTGTCTATCAAACGTATATTATCAAAGTGGATCAGCGTAATGAATTAATCAGCTTCTTATCTAAAGCCGAGATAGAAACAGCAATCCACTATCCAATTCCGATTCATCTGCAGCCAGTTGGCAAAAGACTGGGATGCGAAGATGGTGATCTTCCAATGACCGAAATGCTCAGTCGTAGAATCCTGTCTTTACCTATGCATTCACATCTGCAAGACAATGAAGTAAATTTTATAGCGAAGAAAATAATTGAATTTCGTGAAATGGCCGACCAGCTATGATGAACTTTTAATAGATTCTAGTCATGGATGGAAAACAAAAAGATGATCGATTATTCCAGGTATTTTTTGCATGATTAGGGACGTGCACGAAAGAATTGGACCAAAACCGCGAGCAAGGATAAGCATGGAATTAGCAGATCAAATACGGACTAAAGAAATCGCTAACCGGGTGTTAAACGAGTGCTGTCAAAGTCTCAATATCAATCCCGATGAATTCAATTCTATCTTTTATCGTTGCGCTTTGGAGTTTGAGCCACGCTTCATCAGAGGCATTCCCTGTGAAGCATGGCTATTTGCCAATCGCGAAAAAATTCAGGGGCAGGTCCTCGATATTGCGTCGCATCGCTATTTTAATGAATGGATTTATAACCTACCGCAAGTGAATAAAGTCAGCGTCTGTGGTCTGACTGAAGAAATGGTTTATGACCTCACACGTTTCGGCGGTGCTATCCATCACACAAAAATTGATTACATTCAAGATCTCACTGCAAACCAACTTAAAATACCTTTTTCTTCATTTGACACCATCATTTGTGCGAATGTCTTGGAGCATACCACTGAACCAGCGACAGTCCTGAAAAACCTCTATCAACTACTAAAGCCTGGAGGCACGCTTTTATTACAGGTACCTCATCTCGCTGAAGAACACGGCGCTATTGATTTATGGCGCTTTACCTTAGGTGGCTTGAAGTATTTAGCGAAATTAGCTGGATTTGCAGAGGAAAACACATCTGTCGGGCATCTGCTCGATCTTGATGAAGAGTATGCCCAACGTTTTGGCGCAAAACCTGTGTCCAGCATTTTCAAAGATGGACAGTATTATCAAAAGCAGGCTGTGGGCGTCCCACTGATGGTGTATCTCATTGGTCTGAAGTAATACTTTCGACCGCCTGGTGCATATTGCATCACTGAAAATAGAGTTTTTAGCCAAAGAAGGCAGAATTATGCAGAGCAATGTAAGCGCTGAACTCAGTCAAAGCATGATAAGTTTTTCAGTCGATCAGGCTATTCTTACTCTGCGTATTGTGACCGATGGCAGAACGTATCTCGACTATCAAATTGACACTAGTAAGCTCAATTCCTCCATGATCTGGTACATATTGCTCTGTGCTTCTCATGGCTTTTTATATAATGTGTTGCCATCAAATATTATCAGTATTGAATTCTCGGATGACATTAATGATCCTGATCTAAAGAATATCATCAGTAACCTTGCCCAATTATACCGTGGAACCAATGAAATTTTGCACAACCTCCATGCCACTAAATCCAAAACGGCAGATTACAATCGCACATTAATCTACAATGTCGACGACAGTCCGTGGCTTAAAAAAATATTTGAACACAAAACCGAAAATGTTCATGCACCGATATTCTATAAGACGTTTTACACTGGTTTTAATACATTTACTCGGCAAGCCGGAGAACCCTCCGAACTTTTTACGCCTTCTGATATGCTTGCCTATATACATGAAAACCAAATCTGCCGCGTCATTTCACTCAATATGTATTATCTTGAATATATGTCATCCCGGCATAGTGTATTTATGTTAGCGGTGTTTAAAAAACTTGGCATCTCATACAATATTATCGATTGGGATATTCACGGGATAACTGGTGACGTTGGTATCATTAAAGCGGCGTATAATTGCCAAAGTTTTGTTCGTTATGTGGCTTTTCCTGGTTATGAAGCTGAGTGGGACAAACTTATGGGGCTTTCAAACATCGCTTATTACCCTGTCAATTTAGTAGAAAATCGCAAGGTTGATTTTTGCCGACTGCATGATGATTATAAAATTCTTTGTGTTACTCATTCGCGGATTAAATCGTTAATTCCAGGAAAAATGCTGGAAAATATTTTAGCGGCATTTGAATTTACCCGTGACGACAATCTTTTTTATGATTCTCAGTTCTGGTTTCATGCCATGAACTTTTATCTCGTACGTAGAGACGATATTAATTTAGTAGATAGGCTCATGCTTCGCAAATATCTTCTTGACATTCACTTTGACGGAATGTCTGTTCTAAAATATGAGGTATTGGAACAGCTTTCTACAGATCGTGAAGTTATTTTATATGGCGATGAAATGTGGGGTAAACTTTTCCCCCAGTATTATCAGAATGAATATCTCTCTGATGACCAACGAACAACATTGCTTAAATCGCGGGATTATTTATATCTCCAATTCAACAGTGTTCTTTCCTATCCAGAATCACATCCTGTGGTTAGTTATGCAATCACTAGTTCAGTGCCATTTATAGGCTTTCCAGCAGTGGTAAAAACACCGGAATTGCAGGGCTTCCACGCAGTTGAATACAGTAATACCAGCGACTTGAACCGTCTTATCGCGGATGTTAATAGCACGTTTCAGCAACCGGAACTGATCGGCGCGATGAATTCCTATGTTGATCGAATGAGTATGTGCAATGCGCTTTTTTGCCAGGCACTAAAAACCAATAATCAGCAACTCACTGCCAACTACACCAACTACTGCCGTGAACACAGAGCTATTCTCGAAAGTAAGATAGAAGATTATATAAGGATAAACAGTGATAAATTAGATAGCTTTCTGCGTTATTTAGCCGGAGAAAGTACGTTTGAAATAAACCAGTCGCGTTTTTATAAAAGAAACTATATACAAAATATATTGCAATTAAGGCAGGAGATACGCTGACAGTTTGTTACCCATAATCAGATTTACTGAGCAAGGGCAACCGAATTCAAACACAATATAGTTAGACCGATGGAACACTTATGAGTGAAAAACAGCAGTCAGTCGAGATAAATACTGGCAATGATCTTAAATACTGGGACACGCAAGCGCAGACGCAATTATTCTCGTCGGGCTACAAAGATAATATTGTGCAATTGCTTGAGTGGACAGTGCTGGAAAAATCCTTAAATGATTGCCTTCTAAAACTCGACTCTGACAAGGCAAATTTATCATTCCTTGAAATCGGCTGTCATGTAGGCTTTACCACACAAAAAATTCATCAGCAGGCAAAGCCCAAAAAGTATGATGCAGTCGACCTCAGTCAGGCCGCAATTGATGCTGCCAATGAGTATAAAAATATTCATGGGTTTGCAGATGTTGCTTTTTTATGTGCATCTGCCGCCAGCATTCCGATCCAGCGTGGAAATTATGATATTTGTTTTGCTATCAGATGTATTCAAAATATTCAAAATATACAGCATCAGATCGACGCTTTTAATGAAATTGCTCGATTAACCAAAGCGGGGGGCTATTTCATCCTAGTGGAGAATTGGCTGAATACGAATAAACAGCTTAATGAAATAAGAACGATTTCCGGTTTAGTGAGGATTGATGAACCGCGGCATTGCAAATTTTTAGATGATGATATTCTGCGGCCGCATCTCAGTACCCATTTTGAAATTGTCGACGAAATTCACTTTGCATCGGCATATTATTTCGGCACGCGATATGCCAAATGGCTTTCTTCCGCAGCGCCAGTGGCTGATCTCAATGATGCCCACAATAAGTTTTATTCAGAAATTGCGCAGGACAGTTTTAGGTTGAAATTAGGACCATCATTAATGGTGTTGAAAAAGAGAGGGGTAGAGTCAGATAATTTCTTTTAGATTGTATTGGCCACAAAAACCAGAATTCTCTAAAAATGTAATCCATTCATCTTTAGTCAGAGCTATTTTATGCGTTGCATCCCAATACAGAAAACTATCGGCATATTTTGTATCGGAGATGCATTGAATAATTAGCAGTGAGTTTTTTGTCCATTTATTCATTTGACGCAATATCTTTTCCGCCTCGTCCAACGTTACATGCGGTAGCATTTCTTTGCATATAATGAGGTCAAAGTGATTATCTGGAAATTCAAAATCAGCAGCATTGCCATAAAAAATATTAGATTTAATTAATTCGTGTGCATTATCTACACAGTATTTGCTCAGATCAATGCCGGTAACTTCAAACCCAAGTTTGTAAAATTCAACCAGCAAAAAGCCTTTAGCACAGCCAATTTCGCAGATTCGGGAGTGAGCTTGAAGTTGATAAAAATCCACTATTTTTTTTACTTCATCAGCATATCTACCATCATAGTAATATCCGCCATATCCCATGCCGGCGGGATTGTCGAAGTAATCATAGCCGAACACGCGGTGACTCTCAGTTTGAGAATTGAATCGTTCGACGGTGGACATCGCTCTCCGTTTTTCAATATCTCGATTTGAGTAAGAAAGCAAAACTGTAGATTCCATAAGTTTTATCCTGAGATCATTCTTGTTTACAAGAGTCTAGGTGACAATTTGTTTAAAATCGATAGGCATCCAAACAAAGAAATAGCAAGCGAATGAGATCTTCGGAACAACACTAAGAGGCAATACAAACCAACGTCGCTAAGCTGAGATTTGGTAGCGTGAAGTCTAAAGCAAGATAAGCCGGCAGAGGAATTGGTTTGTGTTTTAAAAGCAATCAAACCAGAATTGAGTTCGAGCATTTAACGGTGACTTTTAGCACTTAACGATATGATCAGCTAAAATGACTGATAGCGTTTATTCGAGTGAAACCACTCCTTGAATTATCTGGGTGAGAATGGATGAAGACTATTTTGGTCACTGGCGGGGCGGGTTATAAAGGCTGTGTACTGGTACCCAAGTTATTGGCAGCAGGTTATCACGTCTGGGTGCTGGACACATTTTGGTTCGGCAATTATCTCCCTGATCATGAAAATCTGCGGGTTACGCAGCAGGACGTGCGTGACATCGATACCATTGATCTCACCGGAATCGATTGTATTATTCATCTTGCCTCTGTCGCCAACGATCCCTGTGGCGACCTTGATCCGCTGCTCACCTGGGAAATAGGCGCGCTGGCTACACAGCAGCTCGCCGATAAAGCAGTTCGCAGCGGTGTGCAGAACTTCCTTTTCTCCTCATCTGGAGCCGTCTATGGTGTGCGCGATGAGCCCGAGATTACGGAAGATCTTCCTCTATCGCCAATAAGTGCCTATGCGAAAAGTAAGGTAGTCGCAGAACGGGTGTTAATGAGTTACCAAGATCATATGAATATTCAGATTGTGCGACCGGCCACAGTTTGCGGATATTCACCGCGCACGCGCCTGGATGTCTCCGTTAATTTGTTAACTATGGCGGCCATTGATCAAGGCGTTATTACGGTGTTTGGGGGTAATCAAACACGGCCCAATATCCATATCCAAGATATTACTGATTTGTATCTCTTCATGCTGGAAAATCGGCAAAGCATTGCAGGTATCTACAACGCTGGTTTCGAAAATCTGAGTATCAAAGAAATTGCCGAAGCAGTGGCGGGTTCTGTTAATGTGCCGATTCAATACACTGCTTCCAGTGATCCCCGTTCCTACCGGCTTAATTCAGATAAACTATTGGCGACTGGTTACTGCCCCAAATTCACCATTGCAGATGGGATTCAGGAAATCATTGCCAACTATCAGAGTGGCGCGCTGAAGAATCACGATCAAAACCATAATCTGCGCTGGATGAAAAAACAGTTCGAACAGGGAGAACTTATACATTCCAAGGCCGCAGGCCAGTAATTTGCGCGAGGACCCGCTTTAATGCCAGAGATTAAAAAAACTTTAGTTACCGGCGGTTGTGGGTTTATTGGCAGCCATATTGCCGAACTCTTGGTGAAAGAGGGCCATCACGTAACGATTATTGATAACCTCGTTACAGGAAGACTGGAAAACATCGTCGGATTTCGCGACGCAGTTTCTTTTATCGAAGCCGACATTGCAGAAACTGGCCCTTGGGTGCAAGCGTTTGAAGGGATAGATTGGGTGTTCCACATTGCCGCGCTGGCCGACATTGTCCCGTCGATTCAAGATCCAACTAACTATTTTCGCTCCAATGTTCAGGGCACTTTCAATGTGCTGCAAGCAGCCAAGAATGCAGATGTTAAGCGATTTGTGTATGCAGCTTCTTCGTCTTGTTATGGTATTCCGGATAATTTTCCCACTCCAGAAACGGCTCCCTGCCGCCCTCAGTACCCGTATGCGTTGACCAAACGCTTGGGCGAAGAACTGGTAATGCATTGGGAGCAAGTCTACAAATTGCCGGCAGTGTCTCTGCGAATGTTCAATATCTATGGTTTGCGTTCACGCACCAGCGGCAGTTACGGTGCTGTTCTTGGGGTATTCCTGCGGCAAAAATTGGCCGGCCAATCGTTTACTGTAGTGGGTGACGGCAAGCAGACACGGGATTTCACCCACGTCACTGACGTCGCTCGAGCCTATGTGGCTGTCGCCAAATCAGAGATTAGTGGCGAGATATTCAATGTTGGTAGCGGTACTCATGTGTCCATCAATCGACTGATTGAATTAATCGAAGGCGATAAAGTGCATATTCCGAAACGCCCTGGTGAACCAGATTGTACCTTTGCTGATATCAGCAAAATAACCTCACAACTCGACTGGCAACCAAGAATATCCATTGAAGAGGGAGTTGCAGAAATATTAAAACATATCGATTGTTGGCAAGCAGCACCGTTATGGGATGTTAACAGCATTAAAGAAGCTACGAAGGATTGGTTTAAGTATCTCAGCTAATCTTTAGTAGTTTAGTTTTAATAGTTGAACCGATCGAGTTTTTAGTGCGACTGGTGCGCGTTAAAAATTTCGTAAACATTTGTCCAATAATCACAGTGATAAGCGGGGGGGAATATAGTAGTCATACATTCCTTCCAATGTATGGGTGATTGCGCTAAACATAGTGTCAATGTTTGGTGCGCGGCCGCGATGCGTTAAATCATAAGGATTAAAGATAATGGCATCACCACTGTTTAATTCAAAATATTCCGTTTTATAGGGTAAATTGAACTCCTGTGTTAGGGTCGTTAAATCTGACTGGCGATAGCTGGGGTCATTAAATATATAGCCCACCTCTTTGAGATTTCTCGTTGTTTCTCGATCCGCAATCAGTGTAGCGCCGTTGTGTTCACTCATTGAATTTAAATTGTAGGCTAATGGGAATGCTCGCCCTGCCTTGGTAAATGATCTCTGAGAAGTTGCTTTAAATATTCTCCAACACTGGCCGATATAATCTAGACAAGTAATTTAAAAGAATCGCCAAAGCAGGCTTCAATTAGAAAACGCAATAACAGAGGCAATATTTAGTGCGTTATGAATATAGCGAATTGCACTTTCTTGAAGAAACAACAATTTGGCTAATAATTTGCTTAGTGGTTTAAAAACAACTTGGTTCCAACAAAATTCCGGCACTCAGATAACGGCACACATATGAAAGCAGCAAACCATTTTCAAGCCTACAGCGAAAAAGTAGCAAGCGTATTAAACAGAATTGATTGGGAAAAAGCCGAGGTGCTCGCCAACGCAATACTGGATGCTCATCTGCGTGGTAAAAAGATATTTATCTGTGGGAATGGCGGCAGTGCTGCAAACGCGATGCACTTGGCGAATGATCTGCTCTATGGTAGTGGGCTTAATATAGATGTTGAAGCGCTTTCTGCCAACACCGCGATGTTAACCTGTCTGGCCAATGATGAAGGTTATGATGAAATTTATGCCAGACAGATTGAAGCAAAAGGCAGATTAGGCGATCTACTATTGGTCCTTTCAGGCAGTGGCAATTCACCGAATGTGGTGAAGGCAATAAAAATTGCCAAAGCAAAAGGCCTGACTACCACGGCGATTTTAGGTTATTCAGGCGGTGTTTGTAAGGGTATAACAGATATTGCTGTACATATTGACGTGGATGATATGCAGATTGCGGAAGATTTTCAGATGATGATAGGTCATATGATAACTCAGTGGTTAGCTATGTCTAAACATCATATCTATGCAGTAGGAAAATTAGCAATCGGAGAGACAGCGCGACCTATGTAGGTTGAGTTGAGTTTTTAGGTTCAGCTGGTTTTTATCTGCTGCACCAGGGGTGAAACTTATGGCCATATCACATCAAACGCAGAGCGCAGTTGATCAGTTTACTCAATCCTTATTTCTTAATAAGAAGAAGCATTCGAAGATTGTGTTTGTTTCGGGTTTCTTCCGCATACTTCATCCAGGCCATGTGCGACTGCTGCGATTTGCCAAAGATCTTGGACATGTATTAGTTGTTGGCATTTATCGGTGTGACAAGAGTGAAGGCCAGATACCCGATGATGTCCGCCTAAAGCTTATTGAATCGATTGAATGGGTTGATCACGCGTTTTTAACGGAGATGGATGCGGTAGAGAATGTACTAAATGAGATTCAGCCGTCCATCGTGGTCAAAGGTAAAGAGCATGAACTCAAGGAAAATATTGAACAAAAAGTTTTAGATAGTTACGGCGGCAAACTGATATTCAGTTCGGGTGAAACATCTATCTCCTCGTTTGAGCTTGAGCAGGATAGTATAAGCTATCGCACAAGAATGAATAAGCCGATCGATTTTCTCCAACGCCACAATTTTGTTTTAAAGGATTTAAGGCAGCTGCTCGACAAGTTTCCCTCACTCAAAGTCTGTGTGGTAGGTGATACGATTGTCGATGAGTATATCCAATGCGAACCACTGGGGATGTCCCAGGAAGACCCAACCTTGGTAGTCAGGCCTATGGATAGCGAGCGATTCATAGGAGGGGCCGCAATTGTCGCGGCGCATATCAAGGGGCTTGGCGCTGGTAAGGTGTCATTTTATTCTGTATTGGGCAACGACGATTCCGGAAAATATATTCGAGAAAAGTGTGATTTGGTAGGGATAGACAGCTATTTTGTCATTGATGACAGCCGACCAACCACGTTAAAGCAACGGTTTCGATCGAAAAATAAAACACTGCTCAGAGTCAATCATCTCAGGCAACATCATATTAGTCAGAAAATGCAGAATGAATTATTTATTCGCTTGGTAAAAGATTTAAACGACAGTGATCTATTGATATTTTCTGATTTTAGTTACGGCATGTTGCCACAGAATCTGGTGAACAGGATCTCTGCGCACTGTAGGAGCAATGAGATCATGATGGTGGCGGATAGTCAGTGTTCCTCGCAAACCGGCGATATTACCCGCTTCACTGATACCACATTTATTTCTCCGACAGAATTTGAAGCCCGTGTCTCCTTAAAAAATAATGATGATGGCCTAGTAATACTGGCAGAAAAACTGCGGCAAAAAGCCAGAGCAAAACACGCCATAGTCACCTTGGCTGAAGATGGCTTGCTCATTCAAGCTTCGCAGGACGGCAGCGACATGGCCGTAACCGATCGTTTACCGGCCTTTAATCAGCAAGCAAAAGATAATGCGGGTGCGGGCGATTGTTTCATGGCGGTTGCCGCCATGGCCATGGCGCTGGGAGCCTCAGTTTGGCAGGGCGCCTATTTGGGTTCTATTGCAGCAGCCTGTCAGGTAAGCCGGATTGGCAATTTGCCGTTAGCTGTTGAAAATATTTATGCGGAGTTATAGGTTATAGGAATGTTATATAGGTTTACTAATGTATACGACAAAATTGATAAACCATACTAACTTAAGTATAAGCAACAACAGAGCATTACCCAACAGATACAAAAAATCATAATCCTTGGCTGCAATCAGATCGACGAGTGAAACTTCTTTCTTAATTCTGTCTACTACATCATCAGGAATGCGCCATACTCGCTTTCTCCAAAAACCTGTCAATGCCCTTTAGACGTTTTATTGACAATCCTTTTAGGGTATTCTTGTCAACAATCATTTGAATGGAGGGTTTAAGCTATGGGCATTTCATATTACTGGATAATCCCAATGAATTTTCCATCAAGGCTGATTCAAATACGCAAGAAACAGGGTTTCTAAGGGAGAAAAAAACAATAAAATGGAACACGGTTTTGAATGGGATCCAATTAAGGCCAATACTAATATTAAAAAACATGGTATTAGCTTTGAATTAGCAACAGATGTTTTTGATGATCCGATGGCAGTAACCATCTTTGACGAAGACGCAAGCCATTCTGAAGAAGATCGCTGGATTACCATAGGTCTCGTTCAGAACAAACTTTACGTGGTAGCAGTGCATACCTATAAAGATGTTACTCGTGACAGCCTCACTATACGTATCATCTCAGCACGACTCGCCACGAAACATGAGATTAAACAGTACGAGGAAACTAATTATGCGCGATGAGTATGATTTTTCGAAGGGTGAACGTGGTAAGTTCTATCATCCAAACGCTAAAAAAAATCTTCCTGTTTACTTAGATGCTGAAGTATTCGATTTTATTGCTGAGTGTGCGAAAGCCAAACAGGTAGAAATTGGCGCGATGGTTAATGAACTATTAAAAAAAGATATTGCGTTAATCAAAGCAGCTAAGTAATCATTTCAAGATTAATTTGTATACCCCATTTAACTAACTAATTTTCTCATCACATCAATAGCTCTTTCTTCCCTAGCATCTAAACCATGCTGGGGGGTTAGGGCTTTTTATTATCTGAAGATATTGGAAGGCAAAAATCTTCACCAGGTCAGTCCGTGGGTGCAATAACTTGCATAGGTTCTCAGCGTTTTATTTTGTTAAAGCGGACGGCTTCTATAGTGAACTTACCGGCACAGCCTCAGACCGCACACCCACCCCAATGCCCCAAATATAATGTGCCATAGGCGCATATCCCGTATGGATGACTTCGTCATTCATCGACATCAGAAACGTGTTATAAAAAAAACGATTCAATAAATTGCGCAAAGAAGCATGATCATGAAGATTAATATGTTGCTCTTTGCTCACCTCTGAAGCGTATTGTTGACTGGTGATATTCGGCGTGCCCACAATTAATATTCCATTGGAATTAAGGCTTTTGCAGATATTGTTAATAAAATTATCTTCAAGAGGTGGCTCAAGATGTTCAATGACGTCGATCATATAGGCCGCGTCAAAGTTCTGCAGACATGGTGTCTTATTTATGTCGAGGTGTTCGTAAGAAATATTTCCGTAACTGCCGAGGCGATTTCTATTATCTTCAATATGGCGTATGTCCCAATCTACACAATGCACGTGTTTTACATGTTGTGCGGTAATTGGGGTTCCCACACTATCGCCACAGCCGATTTCTAGCACCGAACCTTTTGTATCCAGCATTTTCGCACAAAACTTATAGCGTGAGAGCACAAAACAGAGATGTTTGGGGTCATTTCGAATATCCCACGAGCCGAGCGGGCCGAGGGAAAACGGGGCACAGTTAAACTGAAGAGATATGCCACTGTTATAACAATCCCAAGCAGACGGCGGATTTTCAGTGTTTAATGATTCATCATCGTTCATACGTTGTAATCCCTGGCATGATCGTATTATGTTTACCAGCGCTAAAAAGTCTAAGTTCAATGTTTTCGATGCCGATGTAAGCGCGCATTACCCTATAAATTCTAGCAATCTTATATAAAGTTGCTAATCGAAGTCTTTAACCTAGGTTTAATAAAAGCGCTATTGCCTGGCAACGTCTAGATAATAGCGGATTATCTTCTGCATATATTCCCGTTCAAAAAACCTTGACCAAGCCAGGTCGTAAGAAACTCCTCCCTTGATAAAGTTCAAATAGTTCAATAATGATTGCCGATTGTTGCTGATATAGTGTTTGGCAATCTCCTGAAACAGGTCTCGATGCTTTTGTCGGTAGGATTCCAACGTCACGTCTGGCGTATCCTTCTTACAGATTACGGCATTGATAAATGTGTTCCATGCACCGTGCATTTTATTTACATAGCTGTTTGCCGCAGTCAGATAGTCAGAATTGTTTAGCGCACCGAGCACATTTTCGGTAAGTTGATTTAGCTCTTTTATATTTCGATACTCTAGGTGATTGAATCCCTTCTGTTCGTCAATATTAACCACAGGTGGGAAGCCAATGTAAGGAAGCCCATGGGCAAGTGCGTCCATGATGACAGGATTGGGTTCAAAATAGGAAAAATGCTCGTTGACATGGATATGCAAATACTTCCCTGACTTGAGCATTGTGAGCAGTTCATTTTTGGGTAGATGCCGTTTTTGGTAGTACTGGGGAAATAGTTCGTCCCATTTTTCATCGCCGAATAAGGTGATTTGCCGCTCCGTTTTTAATGATTCTATAACCTCATATTTCAACAGTGAAATACCGTTGAAATATATGTTCATTAATTTGCCGTGCAATGCAATTTTTTGTTGCATGCTTGCGTCATAGTGGTGAAACATAAAATAGATGATGCAGTGATACCAGAGTTGGTAATCGTGAAACAGGTTGTCATCCGTAGTAAATTCCAGTGAAGCTAATGCATGGGCCAAACCAACGACTGAGGTAATATTATTTAAACGAGTATGCGCAGCAATGAATAAGGTATAGTTTGAATCTAGCGGTACGAATTCCACCTGGGGCTTAATATGACTTGATTGCGGGTATTGAATAACATTGGTAAGACCTAAAATTTTCTCCCATTCCCCTTCGTGACAAGGAAAGGCAGAGTATCGAGGAAATCCTGTATAGTTGAATACCGCTTTGCGTAACACTCCGGATGGGCTGAGTTCATAGAAATCCCAATCGAGGGTTACAAGTTGAACCCCAATGAATTTAAATATCGCCAGCATATAAAGGCTGTATAGTTCCTCCATGCTCTCCAGATAGATATTATTTGTCGTTAAAATTCTGCCGATACGATGCTGTACAAGAAATTCTATAAAATCAGCTGGCGATAGTAAATCTCTCGGTGGTTCCCATTCGCGCGTGAAGACGTTAAAGCCTGAATAAAAGTTTCGGTAGATAAAAATTTCAGGCAATACCAAATGCGCTGAATAATAAATTTTTTCAAGCGTTTCTTGCTGATCCACATTGTAGATGAGAAATTTTTGTGCGTCTGAAAAGTTTAGCTTGCTATTGCGCAGCTCTAGGAGCATCTGGTTCGTCTTTAAATAAATCGCGCCTAAACGTTGAATAAATTTTCTGAGCTGTATGTCATTACTTTCCAAAATAGATGCTGATATTTCCACATTAACTAAATCGATTGGCATGTGATTCAGGAAAAAATCCTGGGATGCCAGCAGTAAGGAATCATATACCAGTGCACTGGAGAATGAACTCACATTGAGAGAGTAGGAAGTAATGGCAAGCGAATCTATGCTGATCGAAAGGTTTATAGTTTCATCTTCGAGCTGGAATATAACAAACGCTGATGAAGTCTCATTCTTGTGATCTTCTGGTATTTTGATCATGAAATTTCCAGCGCTGCTTTTATGGGATTTAGTTTATCGCCATAGTGTTGCCAAAGCTTGAGAGAATCCTGATAGAGCGGTTGCCGAACCTGATGAGTACTTGCGGTAGTGACGCGGCGGTTTGTTTTATGGAATGCAAGGCAGGCGTCATCCCATTCCAGCCCGCAGAAATCTAACAATTTTTCGATTTCATCCTTAGCATTACTGATTAAGTGTTCATAGTTGAGGTCATAAAAAGGGGATGGAATGACCTTCTGCCAGTGCATCATTAGATCTTGGTAAAGAGCATAGTACTGCCCGAGTTCATTCATGTCATAGGAATAATAATGGGCGTTTTGAAAATAATTTTTATAAAGCGAAAGACAATTGTCCATTGGGTCGCGTTGACAGTGAATGATTTTAGCGTTGGGTAATATTGTCTTTATTATACCAACGAGTAAAAAATTGTGGGGCATTTTATCGGTGATAAATTGTTTTGTTAACGAATAGCTGCGGATTTGCTGGACGTAGTTTTGGCCTAATTGGAACAAAGTCTGGTGGTTAAGCTGCGAAAAATTCTCCGGAAATTCGCTCATAGCAGTGCTGCCAGGGAGGAGGCAGATTAAATTATTTAGCTCCTCCAATTCTCCGGCACCATACACACAGGGATGGCTCGCGAGAATTTGTTCGGCCAGACTGGTGCCTGAGCGAGGCATGCCAAGAATGAAGATTGGAGTCGTATCGGTACAGCCCACCGCATGATTTTTTGCAAAAAATTCTTTGCTAAAAATGGTTTTTATTTGTTGAAATAAAATTCGGTCTTTATCCAAGGAATAGTCTACAGCCTCTCTATACAGCTGGTTGCCCTCATGAAAATAATTAAATGCATAATTGTAGTTTTTTAAATCTTCAAAGATTTTTCCCAAAGCGAAACATAAATTCATGCGTTGTTCGTTGGAGAGCTTAAGGTCAGTCAAACAATTTTCTATTTGACGAATCTCTTTATTATATTCAGTGAATTTGGTGATAAAGGCAAAATGCCTATGGGCTGTGGTATAAAGGGGATCGATCGCCATCGAAGTGCGGTAACTGGTTCTGGCATTGTCAAAATCCCCCAAATCTTGATATACCGTACCAAGATTTGCATGTGCCATGGCGAAATCAGGTTTTAAATTAAGTGACTTTTGATAACTTGCGATCGCTTGATCAGGCTGCCTTGTAGATCGATAAACGTTGCCTAAATTGTTGTAAATCTCAGCACAATCTGGCTTAAGACTTCGTGCTTTTTCATAACACTGCAGAGCTTCTTGATTCTCTCCAATTTCTTCATAGACCTTTCCAAGATTATGCAACGCTGTAGCATCATTAGGTTTTAACAGCGTAGCTTTTTGAAAAAATCGATCGGCCTCAGCAAACTTTTTTCTCTCAAGAGCCACTGTTCCCATATTATTGTATGCATCTGCATAATCTGAATTGATCGCAAGTGCTTTATTGAAGCAAGTGAGCGCTTCGTCGAGCCGACCTAATGACTTGAGCGTGACTCCAAGACCATTGTGAGCCTCAATATCCGCTGGATCGATAGCGAGGACATTTTCATAACTTTTAATAGCTGCTTCGAATTGGTGATCTGCTTGCAACGCGAGAGCTAAGTTGTTGTGCGCTTCGATGTATTGGGGTGAAAGCGCGATAGCCTTTTGGTAACTCTCAAGTGCTTGTGGCATATCTCCCTTCGCTTGTTGAGCTATACCAAGATTGTTAAAGGCTTCTGAATAATCCGGTTTGAGATTGAGTGATTTTTGATAATTGGCAATCGCTTTATCAAAATCGGCTTTACTGCGGAACGCTTCACCCAGGTTATTGTACGCGTAAGGTAGATTCGGGTTGAGAGCAATCGCGCGTTCGATTAAATGAATTGCGTTATCGGCATGCCCCAACTGATATTCAATGACGCCGAGTAGATGAAGGGCATCACTGTTATCCGGTTCGTTGGTGAGTATATTTCGATAGATCCTTGCAGCCTGCGAAAGATCACCCGATTGATGGAGCTGCAATCCAAGCTGGATCTCATCTGTTGAGGCCATTTCTATCTCCGACAGGCTCCTAGGCAACGATGGTAATTGATTAGTTAATGTAGTCTATTGTAATTATATAGCCAGTTTTAGGCTGAGTATCTGTTGATACGATGTAAACTGATAGTGCAGGGACTAACATATACGATGTTAAGTCAAATTGAGAAAGGAGTTGCTCCGTGTTATGAAGGCGATAATCTTAGCTGCGGGTCTTGGGTCACGGTTGCGTCCGTTGACTGATTCAATACCTAAATGTCTGGTCCCGATTAGAGGTGTTCCTCTGCTTGGTATTTGGTTAGACCTGTTGTCCAAAGCAGGCGTAACTGAAATCCTGATTAACCTGCATTATCGAGCTGAACTAGTCAGAGCATATGTTGAATCCACCCGTTTTATCGATAGGATTACGTTTGTCTATGAAGAGAAGCTACTCGGTACTGCTGGCACTATAAAGAAAAATAGCCAATTTTTCTCCGAAGAGAGTTTGATGGTATTGCATGCCGACAATCTTAGTTATTTTGATATCGAACAATTTTTATTGGCGCATATTCATCGGCCAAGCAATACCGCAATGACGATAATGTCTTTTACCACTGACCAGGCACAATCCTGTGGTGTTTTTAAAATAGATGAACGTAATATAACAACCCAATTTTATGAAAAAGTAAAAAATCCGCCGTCTAATCTTGCCAATGGGGCAATCTATATTATTGAGCGTGAAGTGTTGGATTTTATTCTGCAACAAAAAGACTTGCAGCTTGATTTCTCAACACAGGTTATTCCTCAATATATAGGACGCAGCTATTTATGGCACAACGCTAGTTTTCATCTCGATATAGGCAGTCTAGAAAATTTATTGCGAGCACAAAAGGAGTATGTGTTTCAGCTTAACGCTGAAATGTCGACACCCTATTGGAGCGATTATTGGAGCAAAGATGATTGTCAGAACTTTAAAAAGCTGGCTGAAGTAATGCTTGATACAGGAAAATATTCTCTTAAAAAAAACAACAAGCTCGGCAATCATGCGAATATTGATGTTCAGCTGTTAGGCTCAAATTTTTACCTCACATCCAAGCAGAATGACGCTATCGCCGGTGCAGCCGTTGACAGAATCAGTGATAACCCTGCTCTTGAGATTTTCTTTGTAGCACAATCCCCTCAGACAATATTGAGTGACGAAATGATTATTACCAACAGCAGCAATGTGATGTTGATGTCGAGAACATCGTAGGGTGCGTTTTTGTGCATGGAAGCACTTATGTCGCGGGCGCATCCATGCGCCCGCGACATAAGGGCTTCCATGCGCAAAAAGGCACCCCACGATGTTC
>OBEQ010427413.1_pt1 | contig 19524 bp, 19 predicted proteins | sample 1670901 | NCBI WGS metagenome assembly OBEQ01 (sample SAMEA104232315, study PRJEB22302) | groundwater metagenome | biome: forest; feature: aquifer; material: groundwater | place: USA | collected 2011-08-07 | depth 5.4 m
ATCATATTCGCTCGCTAACCTCGCAGCAAGCTACGGTGAATGCGCTCGCTGGCCGATTCAACAGGCTACAAAGCTGATAGCTGACAGCCCTTACTCTTCACTTCTTCTTATTAAAATCGACCCGGACGACTTTATTATGGGATGGCTTTACCGTCTTTTCGCGCGGCCTGGACGGCCGCTTCTTTGAATGGCCCTCTTCTTTGGCCTGCGAGACCGGTCCGGGGGAAATGGAAAACTGGGCCGAGAGTTCGGGAGAAAAAACCGAAACGACGGCGTCATGCGGAATAAAACACTCATGCGTGGCGGGACCGAAAACGAGTTTTGCCGAAATCCCTTCTGCGCCCCACTCGAAATTCATCCTTCTGTTGAACACAAGGACCATCCCCTTTTCCCTCTCCTCCGGCAAAAAACCCCGGTTGCCGATGACGACGTCCGGAGAAAAGTTTGCAAGGATAAAGACCCTGCCGATGAGGTCGAGCATGTCGAAGAATATCTTTTTTTTCAGTTCATTCAGATCGGATACCATCGTCACTTTCCTGGGTCCCGGGCCTATCCAGCCGGTCCCTCAGCATCTCCCCGGCCGCGGCCCAGTCCTCTTCCTTCACGAAGACCTTTACTTCACCCATCCTACCGATATTAACGGGATAGGGCGTTACCTTCGCAGACCTTATCTCCACCCCTATGCCGCCGCTTTCGAGGAGGTCCTTTATCATCTCCGCCTCGAGAGAGTCATACGTCACAAGCAGTTCTATCCATTTACCGGACATGTATAAGCATAAAATTATAAAGAAGGCTAAGTCAAAAATTTTATGCGCCCCCGAGCGGAGATGACGGTGTAAATTGCAGCAACCTGCTCTGTGAGGAATCACGGGTTTGGATTCTCAACAAGTTTAAGTTTTTTTCTTCCTCTTTTTTTCCTCGTACATCAACTTGTCCCCCTGAAGCAACAATTCATCAACGGAACAGGGGTTTGCAGGGTCATAGAATGCTATTCCACTGCTGAACGACAGGTTATAGCTACGGTTCATTCTTGAGTTATACTTTTCAAGGCTTCTCTGTAAACGAGCAGCGATCACGCCGGCATTATCCCCGGCAAATCCTACCGGAAAAACCACGAACTCATCCCCGCCGATCCGGGCAACGATATCGGAATGCCGGTAAGTTTCTTTAAGGATCCCGGCAATCGAGATCAATGCGTTGTCACCTTCCTGATGGCCAAAGGTATCATTAATCATCTTCAGGTTATCCAGGTCCCCATATAACATGAACAGACCTCTCTTTGCCCGATTAGCCATCTCCAGCAGGTGTTCGGCGAGAGTAAAAAGTCCCCTTCGGTTGTAAAGTCCCGTGAGTTCATCCCTGACTGATAAGGTACGCAGCTGCTCCTCCATATTCCGGCGCTCAGTTACATCCCTTAGTATTCCCTCGATACCGAGGAAATTACCTTGCTCATCTTCTATAATTCGACTCGATGTTTCCAATTCTATGGGTTCCCCATTTTTCTTCTTGGCCCTTATAGGGTATGCGCTCACAGATTTTGTAGTCCTAAGTTCTGCACGGTAGGCATCCCTGTCTTTTGGGTCTCTCCAATATTCCAAGACATGCCTGCCTATTATCTCCTCGGGTGTTTCATAACCAAAAATTCTTGCCCCTGCCGGGTTCATCAATGTGAAAATGCTGTCAGCATTTGCCTAAAAGATACCGTCCAATGTGGAGTCAAACAGGCTTTGATATTTTTCTTCGCTCTTTCGCAACGCCTCTGCATGCCTGATGTTGCGCCAAAGATAACTTACTAAAAGGCCTGTTAACAGAAACCCCGCAGCTAGAACACCCTGGGGCAGCCGAGTTTTCCTTGCCGACATGAACTCAGGAATAGGGACACCCACAATCAACCATTCCCGCCCTGCTACATCCAGAGTGTTAACGTATTTTAAGCCCTTAAAGGAATCGATTTCTTCATCGCTCATCTGTGAGATTGCCGTTTTATGTAAAGGCGACTGGCTGAAGTAAAGAAAACGCTTTCCTTTAGGCGACGATTGATCATAGATATAAAGATCGATGCCTTCCGATTCCAGATACGCTAAGGCCCCCTCCACAAGTTCACCGATCCGGAAGACGCCCAATGCAAAGCCTTTCAGGTTCTCACGGCGAGATTGAACTGATCCTGTCAGGACGCCTTTCCTGTATATTGGTGCAAAAACCAAAAAACCGTCGGCAAAACCATGTTGACCAGGGGTCCCGCCCACCAGAGTCCCCCGTCCGCTGGCAACCATTTCCCCTGTGTCACGGGATTTCTCCATAGATTCCTTGCGTGCCGGACTGGAGGCCAGATCAAATCCCGGAACAATCTTATCGGCCTCATAGGGCTCAACAAAATAGACAGGGAAGTATTCTTCCCGCTTGTTTGCTCTGATCATTTTGCCATGGGCGTCTACTTCAGTAATTTGAAAGTCAGAGGACCATTCCTTTTTAGCTGTCTTCTCATATTCTTCGCGCTGAAAATCGGGGACACGCGGTATCCATTCGAGAGCCTGCATGCTGAGCCCCTGCAATAAAAGAGCTTTTGTAAAATCATGGAACTCTGATCTGCTGATCTTCTCCGAGTGAAGATAGAAAGCCTGAAGTGACTCAACCACATGGAGGTTAGATCCGATTTCTCTATGCAGCGACGCGTAACGGTTCTCTGCAGCCCGATTAAAGTCGATTCTCATCTTTTGGACTTCCCATCTCTGCATAACAGTGTAGGCTACGACAGATAGGCCCGCGCCGACGAAGAGTATCGTTACAACAACGATATAAGACAATCTTTTTTTAATCTTTAGGGCAATCATACTTTTTTGTATTAATACTACCAAACAGGCGCTAAATTTTCTATCGAGCAAGCTGCTTTCCAATTTCGAAGAATTGTACCACGGCCCATATATTTATGGCTAAGATGGCTGACCCTCCAACATCTTTCCTATGGGGACTCAAGCTAGGCCGGTGTTTCACGGGGGTGTTGACAACAATGGTACATTTCACTACTCTACAGTTGTGGGAACCGCTGACGGGGAGCATACAGGAAGTAATCTTATGGCAAAGAAACTGCGCATACTGCATCTTGAGGACGACAACGCGGATATCGAGCTCATCGACCGTTTGCTCCGCGATAAGGGCTTAGACTGCGAGATTCAAGTCACCGACACAAGGGACGCCTATCTGGCGGCCATTGGGAATAGAGCCTTCGATCTCATCTTAGCTGATTACAGGCTGCCTGCTTTCGACGGGCTGGCAGCGCTTGCGATCGCCCGGGAGATATGTCCTGATACGCCCTTCCTCTTCGTCACGGGTGCTATGGGTGAGGACATCGCCGTCGATTCGCTCAAGCAAGGGGCGACCGACTATGTTATGAAGACAAACCTTTCCCGCCTTGCGCCGGCCGTGAACAGGGCGCTGAAGGAGTGTGAAGAACGGAGGGAGCGCAAGAAACTCGAAGAACAGCTGCGGCAGGCACAGAAGATGGAGGCCATCGGCCATCTTGCCGGCGGGGTGGCGCATGATTTTAACAATATCCTCACCGGTATTATGGGGTATGCAACGATTACAAACATGAAGATAAAAGAGGATGGCCATCTTAAACCTTTGCTGAAACAGATCCTCGATCTGGTAGACAAAGGGTCAAATCTGACTCATAGCCTGCTCGCGTTCAGCCGGAAGCAGGTGTTGGATCCAAAGCTCATAAGGATAAATGATATTGTAGTGGGAATGCAGAAAATATTGGAAAGGATCATCGGGGAAGACATCAAAATCAAGGTCGTAACCGGAAGCCCTGATTTGATCTTCAAGGCCGACAAAAGCGATATGGAGCAGGTTCTGATGAACCTTGCGACGAACGCGCGGGATGCCATGCCTAATGGAGGACAGTTAACGGTGACTGCCGAAGAAGTCGAAATAGACGGCCGGTTCATCCAGGCGCATCAGTATGGTGAAGCGGGTAAATACGTGGTGATTTCGGTTGCGGATACGGGCGTTGGAATGGATAAGAAGACAAAGGAACATATGTTCGAGCCTTTTTTTACGACAAAGGCAGTGGGCAAAGGCACCGGGCTGGGACTGGCAATGGTGTACGGGACGATCAAACAGCATAACGGTTTTATCGATGTGCAGAGCGAGCCTGGCGAGGGAACGACACTAAAAATATATATGCCCTCAGCCAATCCCGGTTTAATGCATACCCCTGAGAGGGCAAAGCCCCCCATTCTCTCAGGCACCGAGACGGTCCTTCTGGTCGAAGACGATGATGCGGTCAGAGAAGTATCCAAGGCCTTGATCGAGAAGCAAGGGTATCGTGTTATCGAGGCCAAAGACGGAGAGGATGCCATCAGGCTCTTCACAGAACATAAAAACGCGGTGGATCTCGTCGTCTCCGACGTTATCATGCCCAAACGGACCGGAATCGACTTGCGTAATGAATTAAGGAAGATCAAGCCCGATGTCAAGGTTCTTTTTATAAGCGGGTATACCGCGGACATGCTTACTCAAAAAGGGTTCATAGAGACTGGAATAAATTTTATCCCGAAACCGCTGAATCTGGATGCCTTTTTCCAAAAAATACGGGAGATTTTAGATGGGCCGGTCCCATAAAACATTGCAGACCATGTTTACGTCTCGATTATGTACTTACCGGTAGATATCTTTTCTATGGCGAACTTTGAGGACCGTTATTATCTCCCCGGGGATGTCTACTACATACATAATTCGATAATCCCCGAAACGATACCGATATAGGCCGGCAAGATTTTCTTTGAGAGGTTTCCCGAGCTTAAGCGGATCCTGGAACAGATATTTTGCTACGCGATCGACGACCTTCCTCGCGACCTCCTTGTCGAGGTCCCGGAGGTCCTCCCCTACATCCTCATGCCATCGGACCTTATAGCCCAAGGCGTTTTTCCAGTTCCTTCGTGCTCAGATATTTTGCATTCCTATCGTTCAGCCGCTCAAGAGCGAGATACGCGTCCTCATACTCTTCGAGATACTCACTGAGCGCTTCCCTCATGTAGTAGCTTTTCGGTCTCTTGGTCTTTTCTGCGAGCCTATTAAGCCTACCCTCTAAGTCGGCAGGTAACTTAAGCGTTAACATGTTTTCTCCTCCTTAGTAATACTCTTATTACCTATAATAACTTTTCAAGAAAGGAAAATCCAGCCTCTACTTACAGTCGTTTCGCCGATAATACTTAAAAATACATAAACAATATTATCCGCTGAGGAAGCACATCGCGATACGAGTTTCTTTTGAAGTTGTCGCTGTCCGCGGCACTTCTCGACGACACGTTTCTATGTCTTGCAGCCGAAATATTCGTCCATGCAGGGCTTATGAAATGATGCTGTTGATTGTGTTAAGATAATCTGCCCGAAAGCAGGAATATCGATAAAGAATCGGTGATTAATTACGAGGAACTGGAGGCGACGAAGTGAAGAAGACGAACATTGACGAACTCTCTATCAACACGATAAGGATGCTGGCGGCCGATGCCGTGCAGAAGGCGAACTCGGGACATCCGGGCATGCCGATGGGGGATGCGCCCATGGCATATACGCTCTGGTCGAAGTTCATGAAGCACAACCCGAAAAACCCCTTCTGGCATAACCGCGACAGGTTCGTTCTTTCGGCCGGTCATGGTTCCGCTCTTCTATACAGCCTCCTCCACCTCACCGGGTATGACCTCTCCCTCGATGACATCAAGAACTTCAGACAATGGGAGAGCAAGACTCCCGGCCATCCGGAATACGCTCCGGAATGCGGAATAGAGACCACAACCGGCCCGCTCGGCCAGGGTTTCGCAACCGGCGTCGGCATGGCGATGGCGGAGAAATATCTCTCCGAGATGTTCAACAAGCCGGGGTTCCCCGTCGTCGACTACCACATCTACGGCATCGTATCCGATGGAGACTTGATGGAAGGCGTCGCTTCGGAGGCCGCGTCTCTTGCCGGACATCTGAAACTCGGGAAGATCGTTTACCTCTACTCTGATAATAAGATCACGATAGAGGGTCCTACCGATCTCGCTTTCACTGAGGATGTGGCAAAGAGGTTCGCGGCTTACGGATGGCAAGTCCTCCGGGCGGGCGGCAACGACGTCAAACAGATCGAAGATGCGATAAAAAAGGCTAAGAAGGAAAAGGGCAGACCTTCGCTTGTCATGGTGAGGACGAATATCGGGTTCGGCAGCCCGAACAAGCAGGACACCCCGGATGTCCATGGCTCTCCGCTCGGCGAAGAGGAACTCTGCCTGACAAAGAAAAACCTCTGCTGTCCTCCAAACAAGAAATTTTGTATACCGGCGGCAGTCTCATCTCATTTAAAGAAGTCAGTGCGGAGGGGGAGGAGCGAGGAGAATGCATGGAATGCTCTTATCAGGAAATACTCAAAAAAATATCCCGAACCCGGCAAAAAATGGGATTACCTTTCGAACGGCAAGCTTCCGTCCGGATGGGAGAAAAGGTTACCCGTATTCAAGCCCGCCGACGGACCGGTTGCAACAAGAAGCGCCTCAGGCAAGGTATTGAACGCGATCGCCGATGCGCTGCCCCAGCTCATTGGAGGGTCCGCGGACCTCGCGCCTTCCAATAATACATACCTGAAGAAATACCCTGATATGGGCACCGTCAAGCACGGCAGGAACATACACTTCGGCGTGAGGGAGCACGCGATGGGAGCTGCGTTGAACGGCATGGCGCTGAGCAAGATGCTCATACCTTACGGCGGCACGTTCTTTGTTTTCGCCGATTACATGAAGCCCGCGATAAGGCTCTCTGCACTCATGAAACAGCATGTGGTATACGTGCTCACACACGATTCGATAGGCCTCGGGGAAGACGGACCGACGCACCAGCCGATAGAGCATCTTACGAGCCTTCGCGCGATGCCGAACCTGGCGGTCATAAGACCTGCGGACGCAAACGAAACAGCCGTGGCCTGGAAAGCGGCGATCACCGACACAGGCAGGCCCCACGCGCTCATCCTCAGCAGGCAGAACCTCCCTGTGCTCGATAGGAAAAAATACGCAGCGGCCGAAGGTCTCCTGAAAGGCGGCTATATACTTTCTGATTCTAAAGGGGGCCCTGATATCATCCTTCTTGCCTCGGGCGCCGAAATACACCTTGCGCTCGCTGCCGCGGAGTCTTTGAGAAAAGAGGGTGTGAAGGCGAGGGTCGTCAATATGGCCTGTTTCGAGTTCTTCGATGCGCAGCCGGGAGCATACAAGGACAAGGTCCTGCCGCCTTCCGTCGAAGCGAGGCTTGCGGTCGAGGCAGGGGCAACACTCTGCTGGCATAAATACGTCGGCCTTAAAGGAGATATCATCGGCATCGACCGTTTCGGGGCATCGGCCCCTGCAAAGGTGCTTTTCGAGAAGTTCGGATTCACCGCGGAAAACATTGCCGGCCGGGCCAAGAGATTGTTAAAAAAGAAACATTGAGGTTAATCGAGGAGGCACTCTTCAGGGCATAAGTTCTGGACAGATACCGCAGGTCGTAGCTCATCTCCTGTATAATAAAGCATATGTCTAATCTTGATCAGGAGCTTGAAAAGGCCGAAGGGAATGCTCTCTCGATGAAATTCATTTATGCCTTTGTCTTCGCCTGCGCGCTTTTCGGTGCTGCCGGGGGGTTTCTCTATTGGGCGCTATCCGACCTCCCTAGGGTCAACGCCATCGAAGAATATGTTCCGGCAGAGTCGTCCAAAGTCTATTCAAGCGACGGTAAAATCCTGGCTGAATTTTATTACGAACGCCGGACATTCGTCCCGCACTACAGGATACCCGACCATGTCAAGAAGGCATTCATTGCAATCGAGGACGTCCGCTTTTACAGCCATCCCGGCGTCGACTTCATCGGAATAGTCAGGGCGATGGCGCATGATGTCAGGGCGGGCGGAATGGTCCAGGGCGGCAGCACGATCACTCAGCAGCTCGCGAAAATGCTCTTTTTAAAACCTGAAAAATCCTTCACGAGAAAGATCAAAGAGGCGGTGATCTCGCTTCAAATCGAGAAACGCTATACAAAAGACGAGATCCTCGGCATATATCTCAACCAGGCATATTTCGGAACAAGGGCCTTCGGTATCGAAGCGGCCTCTCAGGCATACTTCGGAAAATCCGTTACTGAATTGTCCGTCGCGGAGGGTGCTCTTCTCGCAACGCTGCCGAAGGCTCCTTCTCAATATTCACCTTTCAGAAACCCCGAGAAGTCGAAGGACCGCCGCGCTTCCGTATTAAACATCATGCTGAGACACAAGTTCATAACCCGCGACCAGTACGAAAGTGCGTTGCGGGAGCCGATCCCCTCTTCACCTCATTACAGGAAATACGAGGCGCCCTACTTCGTAGAGCTCCTAAGGCTGCAGATGGAACACAAATACGGCGCCGAGATCTATACGTCCGGATACAAGGTCCGTTCCACGATCGACTCATCCATGCAGCATATTGCGGAAGAGGCCCTCGAAAGGGGTGTGAAGAATGTCGAAAAAAGGGTCAAACCCGGCATTCAGGCGTCGCTTATCGCGATCGACATCCGCACCGGACATATAAAGGCTATGGTCGGAGGCTTCGATTTTTGGCAGAACCAGTTCAACAGGTCCACCCAGGCGTTGAGACAGCCGGGGTCCGCATTCAAGCCCTTCGTATATTGCACGGCACTCGAAAATGGCATGACGCCGGAAGATGTCATCGCAGATGCGCCGATCTCGTTCAGGGGAGCACGTCCCGGGCAGAGGTGGTCTCCAAAGAACTATGACGGGAAGTATCACGGCACAGTCACGCTGAAGACCGCTCTCGCAAAATCGCTGAATGCCGCGACGGTGAGGCTCGCAGGCAGGGTGGGGATAGACAATATCATCGATACCGCAAAAAGACTAGGGATAACGAGCGAACTCCAGCCCTACCTTCCTATTGCATTGGGCGCTTCCGACGTCACTCTGGCCGAGATGGTCGGTGCTTACTGCGGGTTCGCAACTGGGAAGAAGATGAGCCTGATACCCTATGAACGGATAGAGAACAGGGACGGGATCGTGATCGAAGAATTATACCCCCACTTCGATGAGGTGCTGGGCGAAGACACTGTCGAAAAGCTGAAGGTCCTCCTCGGGGCCGTGGTCCGGGAAGGGACCGGGGTCAAGGCGAAGGAGCTGGGGAGACCGGTCTACGGAAAGACCGGGACCACAAACGATTTTACCGACGCCTGGTTCATAGGGTTCGACGACAGCCTGGCCGTAGGAGTCTGGGTGGGAAGGGACAACCACAAACCTATCGGAAACAAAGAGACGGGAGCGCAGGCCGCGCTACCCATCTGGATCGAATTTATGAAAAGGGCCGGTCCTGAAGCGCCGCAAAAACCGCCGTCATAAAAAAGGCAGGCAGTCCGGCCTGCCTTTTCGTCTTCAGCTAGTATAGTCCCTATTGCTTCTCTTCTTTACTTTTGCTTCACATCAGAGGGTTTCTCCGGGACGGCCTGGGGCTTTTCAGCCTTTTTCGGCTCCTGAGAGATCTTTGCGAGTACGTCTTTGTTGATCTCTACTTTATAGTTCTTCCTGAGTTCCGCTATATAGTTGTCGAATGCCTCTTTCTGCTTCTCTCCTGAAAGCCTCTGGAAGATAACGTCTTTAACCCTGTCGAACTCGACAACAGGCCCCGTTTTCTTGTCGGTGACCTTGATGATATGGTATCCGTAAGCTGTTTTAACGGGGCCGCTCAGCTCGCCGACCTTGAGGCCGGCTGCGGCCTTCTCAAATTCCGGCACCAGCTGCCCCCGCGTGAAGAAACCGATATCGCCTCCGTTCTTCGCCGACGCGGTGTCGAGAGACTCCTTCTTCGCTATCTCTTCGAACTTTTCTCCCTTTTTCAGCCTCGCCAAGACCTTGTTCGCCTCGGCCTCCGTCTTTACGAGAATATGACTCGCCCTCATCTGGCTCGTTGACGTGAAGTCATCCTTGTGTTTGTTATAGTAGTCCTTCACTTCCTGTTCCGTCACCTTGTTCTTGGACATTATATCTTTTTCGAGAAGTTCCGAGGCAAGGGTCAGTTTCTTGAACTCTTCGAGCTTCCTGCTGAAATCAGGGCTCTTGTCGAGGCCCTTTTTCAATGCCTCCTGGTAGAGGATCTCTTTTTTTACTATCTCGTCAAGGAACTTCTCCTTGCCCGCTTCACCTTCGAACAACTGCTTTGCGTAGTCGGGCAGGGATTTCATCTCCCTTTCGAAATCGGCCTGCGTTATGCCGGAGTTTCCGACCTTCGCGACGATAGAACCCTGCATAGTCTTGTCCGCCGCCTTCTGCGTGCAGGAAAAGAGCAGCCCCGCACATAAGATGCTCACTAAAATCCTTTTCATTACTATATTCCTCCAAATGTTTTTTTTACTGCCTTCTATTGTATATCATAATGAAGCGATATTTCCCGCTTTTTGACAGGGAAAGTTTCTTTATGATAGATTAAAGAGATTTTGCTTATATCATGAGAAAATTCGACAGATCAAAGGCCCTTTTTAAAAGAGCGGCAGCACTCATCCCCGGCGGGGTAAACAGCCCTGTCCGCGCTTTCAGGGCCGTCGGCGGGAATCCCCTCTTCATCGAAAAGGCGAAAGGCCCGAGGATCTATGACGCCGACGGAAACGCTTACCTGGACTACGTATTGTCCTGGGGACCTATGATACTCGGCCACGCGCATCCCCGCGTAGTGAAGGCCCTCAAGAAGGCCGTTGAAAAAGGCACAAGCTTCGGCGCACCCACCGCGCTGGAGATCGAACTCGCAGAGCTTGTGCTGAAGGTATATCCCTCTATGGAGAAGGTGCGCATGGTAAACTCCGGCACCGAGGCGACAATGAGCGCCATCAGAGTTGCAAGGGGTTTCACGGGAAGAGACAAGATCATCAAGTTCGAAGGCTGTTACCACGGCCATGCCGACGGCCTCCTGGTAAAGGCGGGGTCGGGCGCAATGACATTCGGGTTGCCGGACAGTCCCGGCGTGCCAAAGGCTTATGCAAAGAACACCATCACCCTTCCCTATAACGACATCACGGCATTGAAGACCATGATAGAAAAAGAATGGCGCTCCCTCGCATGCGTAATCGTCGAACCGGTTGTCGGCAACATAGGATGCGTGCTTCCGAGACCCGGCTTCCTTGAGACACTGCGGAAACTTACCGGCAAGCACGGCATCGTCCTCATATTCGACGAGGTGATGACCGGCTTCAGGGTCTCATTCGGCGGTGCACAGGCATTTTACGGGATCGACCCGGACATGACCTGCCTCGGAAAAGTGATCGGAGGAGGCCTTCCGGTAGGAGCATACGGAGGGAAGAAGGAGATCATGTCGATGGTTTCCCCTGAAGGCCCGGTGTATCAGGCAGGGACATTATCGGGCAATCCTCTTGCCATGACTGCGGGCATCGAAACGGTAAAGGAATTGTCCAAAAAAGGCATTTACAGGCAGATAGAGAAAAAATCGTCCTTGCTCGAAAAGGGGCGTGCCGATGCTGCCCGGAGGGCGGGCGCCAAGACCCGTTTTTACAGGGCAGGGAGCATGTTCTGCACGTACTTTACCGACACAGAGGTGTTTGATTATACGACCGCAAAGACCTCGGACACGAGGAAGTTCTCGAAGTTTTTTTCAGAGATGCTGCAAAGAGGCGTAAACCTCGCCCCCTCGCAGTTCGAAGCAGGCTTCATGTCCCTCGCGCATACCGATAAAGACATCGAAAGCACCATAAGATCAGCATACGAAGCGCTTAAGAAAATATAAAAAAGAAGTTGAGATTTAGAAGAAATTAGGGGAGGCTTTACATGTTTAATCCGTTCAGCCTTGTGGGAAGGCTTTACAACTGGTTTAGTGAAGGTATCTCGGTAAAGGCGAAGGTCATCATCGCCGTAATCGGACTGGCCATGATGGCCGGTATGGGCTTCACTGCTTACAAGATCAACGACTACTTTGAACACGACCCGAACGCCTGCATGACCTGCCACGTCCATGACGAGCAGAACAAGAGATGGCAGGTGAGCGAACACAAATCCATCGGCTGCCACGACTGCCACCACGCCTCGAAAAAAGATCAGATTGTCCAGATGTACCGTTTCGCTTTTATGGGGGTCAAAGCGGTCTCGCCCAGACACGGGGAAATCCTTGTCGCCTGGAAGATCTGTTATCAGTGCCATTGGGAAAAGAACCCGAAACACCCTGAGGCAAAAAATATAAGTCATTCCCGGCTGCATGCAAGGCACTATTATATGGAGCAGATAGAATGTATAAAGTGTCACGGATACAATATCCACCAGTTCACCGCCGAGCCTCGTTTCTGCGTTAGGTGCCACGAGGGCAAGGAGGTCCACGGGGCCGGCATGGAAGGGCTCGCCTGTCTTAACTGCCATACCGACAGGACCGTAGATCTTAAGCCTGGACGGCAGAAGTGTCTCTTCTGCCACGGCTCCGAGAAGGTAAGGAAGGAACTGATCGCCGGAGGGACGCTCGACGTCACCCACTACCAGCCCGACGAAAATACGATCAGAAAGGCGATCAAGATCAATGTTCCCGAAGATGCGCCCATGCAGTTCTACTGTTACGAGTGCCATAAGCCGCACACGACTGCGCGGCCGAACTGGGGCAACTGTACGACATGCCATAAAAACATCATGAATGTGGGCAAGCATTCGATGCATATCGAGGGCATGAATATGAAGTGCAAGGACTGCCACAAACCTCATGCCTGGAGGGTGTCTCCCGAGCAGGCCAAGAAGGACTGCGTCAAATGCCACGAATATAGGGAGCCAAAAAAATTCCTTTCGTAAAGAGACTTCGGGCCGGGAAACCTTTCCCGGCCCTTTTTCGTTTTGTCGTCCCCCCTCTCATCTTTTACACGGCACACCGGACAGCGGCCGCTTAGCTAAAAATGCATTTTCGTCCCGGGCTTTGCCGGGCTGGGATAATTGCAATTTTAAAGTTGCTTATATATTTAAACTTCAAATTGACAGGCCCGTCACTGCGATGATAATTTTAGACGTGTACGGTGATGCGGAGTATAATTATATTCTTCACTTAGGAAGTTCATAAAAAAACCGAAAAGCCTCCCGGGTGAGATTTTTCTGGGAATATCTTGAAAAAGGAGGAAACGAAGGAAGCTTAATTTCCTGTCATGGCAAGTGGGCATACCGCGCTTGCTCAAACTATTTCAATGAAGGGAGAACGAATGACAAATGCGACAATACCCAGGATTACTATGACAGTATTTCTCATAGCCGTTAGTTTCTTCTTCGTGTCCGGTGCATTGGCCGCGACCGAGAACGAATGTATTAACGGAGGAGGCTCTATTGCTGTAGGCAGCGGTTGCAAATTCTGCGTTGGCGGGAAGTTCGATCTTTCTGAGATCAAAGAAACCGGAACAAACGATACCGGTCGCCCCGGCACAGACCAAAAGACAACCGATAAAACATCCGGCAAGTCCGGCGCCGGGACGGTCAAGACCCCTGCCGATCATTGAATCGGGTTTGTTTCCCTCTGAAACGATATTCCGGCGAGACAAGACTCTCAGTCAGGGGCGCTGTCGCGGCTTATTGAATAAGGTGCGGAGTGTCCCTAGTGCAAATGATGTAATAGTGAAAGGGCGGGTTTCTCCTCAATCGTCTCATCGTGAATGCGATCCGTGCAAAATCGTTTTCCTTTATTTCTCCACATTTGTCGACGTGCCGTATACGTGCTACTATGGTATAAAAAATTAATGCGGTAAGAGATGAGGTACTACTGAATGAAAAGTCACATTTATCGGCCTCTATGGGTAGTTATAGGTCTTGTCTGCATAATCCTGATCGTCCGTTTTTTTTACGTGCCGAAGGATTTCGGCGTGCATGAAAGGGGCTACATGTACGGGTGGTACAGGGAAAACAATATCAAGTTCTGGAAAGATTTCAAGGTCAAGTATCAGGGCACGGAATACTGCAAAAATTGCCACTCGGACAAGTATGAAAGCATCATGACGACGCCCCATGCGATCATCCCCTGTGAAGACTGTCACGGTCCCGCGACCGACCATCCGTCGGACCCGCCGAAACTTGCGATCGATAAGAGCAGGGGGCTCTGCCTCCGTTGTCACAGCACACTGCCCTATCCGACAAGCGGAAGGTCCCGGATAAGGGGCATCGACCCCGACACACATAACCCGGACGTCGAATGCGTGATGTGCCACAACCCGCACAAACCTTCTCTGGAGGGACTGAAATGAACAGAAGAGACTTCATTAAGAATACGGCAATGGTGATCGGCGGACTGTCGCTTCCGCTCACCGCCTTCAGGATAATCACCCCGAAGGAGATCTTCGCTTCAACCGGCGACAAAGCAAAGACAAGATGGGTCTTTCTGGTCGACACCTATAAATGCGTCGGCTGCGGCATGTGCGTCAAGGCCTGCAAGCTCGAAAACGAGATACCTTACGATGCTAATGTAACGAGGACGTGGGTCGAGCGGTATGTCATCACCAAGGAGGGAAAGACATTCGCCGATACCCCAAAGGGGGCCAGGGACGGTTTCACCACATCGAAGATAGACCTCGGCGAAGGAAAATTTCAGGATATAAAGAAGGACGACATCGGCAAGGCATTCTTCGTGCCGAAACTATGCAACCAGTGCGAGAACCCTCCCTGCGTCCAGGTCTGCCCCGTGGGGGCGACATACCAAACCGATGACGGCATTGTCCTCGTCGACCGGAAGTGGTGCATCGGCTGCGGGTATTGCATCATGGGATGCCCTTACGGCGTGCGCTTCTTCCATCCCGTATACCACACCGCAGAAAAATGCAATTTCTGCTACCACAGGATCACGAAGGGTTTGAAGAGTGCATGTGTCGATGCCTGCCCTTTCGGGGCAAGACAGATAGGCAACATCAAAGACCCCAACGATCCCGTGGCGAAAGTTATCATGAAGGAGAGGGTCGGCATACTGAAAGAAGAGTACGGGACCAAGCCGCAGGTTTACTACATAGGTCTCGACAGGGAGGTAAGGTAACATGGTCCACGGAGAAGTCTGGACGCTGAAGGAACTTTTTGTTTACCCGAACGAGTATATCTACTGGAGCATACAGGTAGTAATGTACCCTTTCATGACAGGACTGGTCGCAGGGGCATTCGTACTTTCGTCCCTCTATCACGTCTTCGGAATAAAGCAGTTGAAGGAGATGGCGCGTTTTGCACTCGTTTTTTCATTTGCCCTCCTCTTCGCAGCGCCGATGCCGATCGTCCTTCATCTGCAGTTTCCGTTCAGGGGAATAAATGTCTTCATGACACCCCACTTTACCTCGGCCATCGCTGCCTTCGGAATCGTCTTCTTCACTTACGGGGCGATCGTTGCTTCGGAACTTTGGTTCCTCTATAGAAAACACTTTGTCGAGGTCGCCCTTCCGCTAAAAGAAAAGCAGGATAAGACACTCTCCGAGTGGCTGAAATTTGTCCTTTTCTGCACCCTCACCCTCGGGGTTTACGACATCAGCGAGGAGGCATTGAAGAAGGACGAGAAGGCGATCAAGGTGCTCGCCGGGGTCGGCATCCCGGTCGCATGTTTCCTCCACGGATATGCCGGTTTCATCTTCGGCTCGGTCAAAGCAAACGCACTCTGGATGACGCCGCTTATGCCGGTCATTTTCATAATGTCGGCCATCGTGTCGGGCATAGCGCTTTGCATGCTCACCTACATCGTGACGATGGAGATAAGAAAGTTCCTTGCGTCGCGGAAAAAAACACCGTATCAGCTCTACCAGTCGAAGGAAGAAATAAAGGGGGTCGAGGTAAGCGTGATACGCATGACTGCGCGATATCTCCTGTTTTTCTTTGTCTTCGCCATAAGCCTCGAACTCCTTGACCTCATCTTCAGGGGGTATACCGCGGTGAAATCCTGGGACGTCCTGAGGAGTGTCATCTATGGGAGGGACTTCACCGATATATTCATTCTCCAGTACGGCATCGGCAACCTCGTCCCGATGATCCTCTTCCTGGTTCCAGGCCTGACGATAAGGAGGGCAGTCCTCGGGGTGCTACTGGTGCTATTCGGCGTGTTCATGATGAGGTGGAACGTAGTGATCGGCGGCCAGGCTTTCTCGCTCTCTTTTGCGGGGTACATGCATTACAAGATGCCGATTATCCCCCATGATTGGGAGACCTTTAAGGAGGGGCTCTTCGGCGCCCTCTCGATCTTCGTTATGCCTTTTGTATTGTTCTGGATAATTGCCAAAATCTTCCCTGTTTTCGAGCTGAAGGAATCTCATTAGGCCTTGAGCGTGAATAAGACCGGCGGAATCCGCCGGCCCTATTCACGCTTTTCAGGCTGACCCTTCACGCCTCCAGGGTCATTCCTCCCTGAAAAGGACTTTGTATCCTTTTTTCTCAAGTCGGCTTATGCCTTTCTCCACACTCCCATACTTTTCGGCAAGTTCATCCTCATCGAAAAATTCGGGCAGCCGCTCATATTTGATGGCGGTGACGACCTCCCTTTTTCCTTTCTTTCCGATCTGGGGCTTCATTAAGCGAACGGAATACTTTTTCCCCAGCCTGTTGATTTCCATGAGTTGTTCCCTGAGGCTTAATTCAGCTCTCAGGAACTCATCCAGTTCGGCATTAAGCGCTTCAATCGGTTCCTGGTTGCGCACCTTAATTATCATGAGTAAATTGCTCCTCAATAGATAGTATCCCACAGCTAAGAAACAAGACCCGGCTGCCCCGAATTACATATATGTATGTCCTCAAGAGATCTTTACCAACATTTCTTAATAACCTGTTAGTAACTCATTCAAGGGTTCCAAATCAGTCTTGAGTTGTCACGGAAAAGACCATTTTGCACAAAAAATAGGCATAGGAACTAATGAATAATATCACATACTTATAGTTGAGAAAAGCCATTTTACTATTTTTAGCTCGCGAATAGCACTGCCCTCCCTTGCAGGATAAGGTTTACAAATAAATTCATTATAAATTGTGTGCGTTGTTCCCTGCCCACTTCTCAATTTTTAATTCTGAAGTTTTTCGGCTATACAAAAAAATGACCGGGATCATTGAAGATGCGAAACACTCAGGACGGCTGAAAGAGAGACGATAAACCGAACACGGCCCGGAAAATCATACAAGCATTTAGATCACACAGAGACGACCCCTATCGGGTCATCCCATACGTTTCAATCCAGCGGCGTGTCGTCCAGCAGGTCCTCGTAAAACTTCCTGAGATCAGGCATATTTTTCTCCGCCATCGCCTTCATTCCGCTTCTGGGGTGCTCGTTGAGTATCCCCGTGATCATATAAGGTATGTGATAGCCCCACTCGACGTCCGCCTTCAGGGGTATGAATAATTCCTGTATGACCTCAAAGATAGGCCTTATATCGAACTTGGGGTTCTTCAGGAATGCAAGGAGAAGCTCGAGGGGACAATTGCCCGCACCCCTGCCCATGCCGTAGAGGGTAGCATCAATACGGTTCGCTCCGGCTATAATAGCCTCTATTGTATTGGCGAATGCCAGCTGCTGGTTGTTATGCGCATGGATACCCAGTTCCTTGCCGGTCAGCGCCTCGCGGTACTTCTTTGCGAGGAAATGGATCTGCTCGGAATACATGGCGCCGAAACTGTCCACAATATAAACAGTCTCCACCCGACTCTTGGAAAGGTCACTGAGGGCCTCATCCAGGTCCCTTTCAAGGACCTTTGAAACCGCCATAAGATTTATGGTCGCCTCGTAGCCCTTGTCCATGCACTCCTCTGCAAGGCGTATGCCCTTATCGACTTCTTTTACATAGCAGGCGACCCTGATCATATCCAGAACACTGTCTTTCTTCAAGGGAATATCTTTTTGCTCTATGCGGCCTATGTCGGCCATGGCGGACAGCTTCATCCTGATATCAATCTCGCCGATGATCTTCTTGAGATCTTCTTCAGTGCAAAATTTCCAGGCGCCGCAATCCTTCCTGGAAAAATACTGCTCGGAAGATTTGTATCCTATTTCCATATAATCCACCCCGGCGTGCGACAGGGCGAGAAAAACCTTTCTCACAAAATCATCGCTGAACTGCCAGTTATTGATAAGGCCGCCGTCGCGGACAGTACAATCAAGAACCTTAATCTGTGGTCGAAACATTTACGTTACCTCCTGAAGGGGTCCATTCATGCCCCTGTGATACCTTATTCAAAAATAAGAACAGTCATGCAATTATACACGATTTATGCCATTTCAGTGAAGGCCGCGTTCCTTTCTTGCCGTAAAATCTTCCACTTTCCGAACGAACTTTGCTGCAATTTCGGTGATTGAAGGCCAGTCGGATGCAGCGATGAGGTCGCGTCTGATTATAGCCGAACCGACCAGAATGCCGGCCGCCTGCGCCTCAAGGTATCCGGAGATATTGTCCAGTTTGACCCCCCCGCAGAGCATATAGTTAATATATGGAAAGGGCCCCCTGATCACCCTCAGGAAATCAAGGCCTCCGATCTCAGCAAAAGGAAAGAGTTTTATCACATCGCCGCCTGCCTTATAGGCGCGATAGATCTCTGTCGGCGTGCAGGCCCCGGGGACCGATGCCGCCCCCTCCCTTTTGGTGAGCGCAACTACCTCCTCGTCGAAGTTCGGGCTCACTATGTACCTCGCGCCGGCGCGAAGGGCCTTCTTTACATCTCCGGTATTGAGGACAGTCCCGGCGCCCACCTCGGCCCTGGGATCAGCGCTGAGTTTTCCGATGACTTCCGCTGCATCAGGTACTGAAAAGGTGATCTCGATGAATTTTATCCCCCCTTCTATGCACGCCACGGCCGCCCTATAGGCCTGATCAGGAGTTTCCGTCCGGACCGCAACCATCAGCTGGTGTCTATGGAGTTCCTTAATCAAGACCCTCTCCTCCTTTACCTGTTGTCGCATCAGACACATCAAGAATGTTTCAGAATTTATCTTAACTTATACGTCTTAAAAATAGAAAAGCGATCTGATTGTCTTTTTCCGGATGAGGCCGGGAAGACATGAACCCCGTTGACTGCGCTGAGGAATAGTTTAAAGTTAAGTGAAGTTAGACATCGCACCAAAGCAACTAAGGAGGCGGCAATGAAAGTCAGAATTTCCATGATATCGCCGCGAAAGTCAAGGACGGGATCGTCTCTAACAATAAAGGCTGGAGGCTTGCTGAACGTGAACTTAACAATCGCCAAATTATAAAACAAATCGAAGCACAAGTTAAATGGATGAGATGGTCTATTGTGGCTGTTTTAATAGCTTCAATTCTTGGTGCTGTAGTAGGTGCTGTAGTAACTTTCATTTTGCCAAAATTACCAATAGACCACCCACAATCATACCAACAAAAAAAGACTGAGCCACAAGTGCAACAACCAGGCGTTTTCTTGTCTCCTGACGGTCGTATAAATCTTCATCAAAAGAAAAAAGAAACCACTTCTTCAACTTCATCTAAGTAACCTTTCGTTATTTTTGTTATGTTGGGATGCAAACGGATAGGCATATTTGGAAATGAAGGGCCTATCTGATGACTGCCACGACATC
>OBEQ011391343.1_pt1 | contig 19519 bp, 17 predicted proteins | sample 1670901 | NCBI WGS metagenome assembly OBEQ01 (sample SAMEA104232315, study PRJEB22302) | groundwater metagenome | biome: forest; feature: aquifer; material: groundwater | place: USA | collected 2011-08-07 | depth 5.4 m
GATGATGTAGCGGTTGTGCACCTCGCGCAGGCGCGGCGGCAGGCTCAGGTCCGTCATCGTCAACTCCTCAGTCCCGGGTACCGGCGCCGGCCGGAACCTGCCGTGCCCCAGTGACAACGTGGTCGATGAAGCCGTAATCCTTGGCCTCCTCGGCGGTGAACCACCTGTCCCGGTCGGAGTCGGCCTCGATCTGCGTCGGCGCCTGCCCGGTATGGAAGGACACCCGCTCCTGGAACATGCGCTTCGTGTAGAGCATCTGCTCGGCCTGGATCGCGATGTCGGCAGCCGTGCCGCCGATACCGCCGGACGGCTGGTGCATCATGATCCGCGCGTGCGGCAGTGCGTACCGCTTGCCCTTCGTGCCGGCGCAGAGCAGCAGCTGGCCCATGGACGCGGCCATGCCCATCGCGACGGTCGCCACGTCGTTGGAGATGAACTGCATCGTGTCGTAGATCGCCATGCCCGAGTAGACCGAGCCGCCCGGCGAGTTGATGTAGAGGAAGATGTCCCGCTCAGGATCCTCGGCGGCCAGCAGGAGCAGCTGGGCGCAGATCCGGTTGGCGACCTGGTCGGTGACCTCACTGCCGAGGAGGATGATCCGCTCCTGCAGCAGCCGGTTGTACACCGAGTCGTCGAGGCCCAGGCTGGACTGGTCCCGGCCGCGCGCCGCCGGCGTCGCTGGGATGTGCAGGTCGGTCATGGCAACCCCTCGGAAGAGTCTGGTACCTGCGACCCTAGCCGCTGGATCCGACAGCAGCGCCCTGCCGCGCGGGGCGTTCGCTCTCAGCGCACGCCCCGCGGGCCGACCCGTCGGTCAGTGCTCGTGGTCGTGATCGTGATCGTGATCGTGATCGTGGTCATGGTCGTGCTCGCCGGACTCATCGGCAGCGCCGCGCAGGTCGTCCAGCGACAGCGGGTTGCCGGAGCTGTCTGAGATCTTGACGCGCTCCATCACCAGGGTGAGCGCCTTGCCCCGGCGTACGTCGCCGTAGACCGCGGCGGCAGCGCCGGCGCGGACCAGCTGGTCGTAGTACTGCTGCGGAGCGGCTCCGGCACGCTGCGCCCGCTGCACGATCTCCTGGCCGAACTCGTCATCGGAGACCTGCACATCCTCGGCATCGGCGAGCGTATCGAGTACCAGCTGGATCTTCACGCCCTCGGCAGCGGCTGCCGCGAGCTCCGCGTCAACCTCCTCCTCGGTCTTGCCCTCGGACGCCAGATAATCCGTCAAGGACGCCCCGATGCGCTCCAGCTGCTCGGCCATCGCCTCCTTGCGGTGCTCCACCTCGTCGCGCACCACCCCGTCCGGCGCCGGCACCTCGGTCGCCGCGACGATCGCCTGCAGTGCCTTGTCCCGGGCGGCGTAGAGCTGCTCGACCCGCTTCACCCGGGTCAGCCGGGTCCGCAGGTCGTCGCGCAGCTCATCGAGGGTGTCGAACTCGCTCGCCAACTGGGCGAAGTCGTCATCGAGCTCCGGCAGGCTCTTCTCCTTGACCGTCCGCACGGTCACCGCAACGTCGGCGTCGCGCCCGGCAAGGTCTCCGCCCACGAGCTGAGTGGTGAAGGTCGTCGACTCGCTCGCCGACGCGCCGACCAGTGCCTCGTCGAGTCCGGGCAGCAGTTGGCGGCCACCGATCTCGTGCGAGATGTTGGTCGCGGTACCCCCCGGCACCTCGACCCCGTCGGCGGTCGCGGCCAGGTCGAGCTGCACATAGTCACCGTCGCGGGCCGCCCGCTCCACGGTCTTGAGCGTGGCGAACCGCTCCCGCAATCCCTTGAGCTGCTCCTCGACCTCGTCCTCGGCGATCTCGATCGCGTCGACGGTCACCTCGACCTCGTCGAGCGCCGGCAGCACCACAGCCGGGCGTACATCCACCTCGGCGGTGAACTTCAGCGCCTGCCCGTCGGCGAACTCGGTGATCTCCACTTCAGGGCGGCCCAGGGTCTTCACCTCGTGCTCGCGTACCGCCGCGAGGAACTGCGTCGGAATCACTTCCTGTACAGCCTCGTTGAGCACCGCGCCACGCCCGACCCGTTGGTCGATCACGGACGCCGGGGCCCGGCCCTTGCGGAACCCGGGCACGTTGATCTGAGATCCGATCTCCCGGTACGCCTTCTGCAGGCTCGGTTCGAGCTCGACGAACGGCACCTCGATGGCCAGCCGCACGCGCGTCGGGCTGAGAGTCTCGATGGTGCTCTTCACAGCTACTCCTCGGTATCGCTGACGGGGCATTGTCGACCACACGGCGGCCGGGACGTCGACCGCACAGAGTCTAGGCGCGCCGCGCGGGCCCGGCCCAACGGCGCTCCACCATACGCAACGCCCGGCCCTGGCCAGGGTGGCGGTCGGTCGGCGTGCCGGTCGGTCGGGGTGGCGGGATTTGAACCCACGGCCCCTCGCTCCCAAAGCGAGTGCGCTACCAAGCTGCGCCACACCCCGTGGCGTCGGCAAGTGTATGCGTACCGCCCGGCGACCCGCCGCTCGGTGCGCCCCTGGTTGGGCGTTCCGGTACTCTGGGTGCCGCGCGCCGCCAGCCGGGGCGCGTTGCGGGCGTAGCTCAATGGCAGAGTCTCAGTCTTCCAAACTGATGGTGCGGGTTCGATTCCCGTCGCCCGCTCCAACAGACCCGCGCAGCTCAGAGGATTAGCCTCGATCCACGGATCGTGGCTGATCCGATTCCTGGGCAACGAGCAGCGCCGCCACCGGATCGGCCCACGACCAGCCCAGCGTCGCGTTGAGGACCAGAGGCCCACGAGCACGCCGCCGGGAGGTCCATTCCTGGGTGGCGACCGCTGACGTGGCCCGGCTGGCGAAGCGGGCACATCGCCTTCGCAGCACCGGCACTGTCGCGGGCGTCCACGGCCGATCTACGCCGCGCAGAACTCGTTGCCTTCCGGGTCCTGCATGACCCACCAGTGCCCGGCGGGTCCCTTGTCAACCTCGCGGACGCGGGTCGCCCCCAGGTCTTCCAGCCGGGCCACCAGCTTGTCGAGGCCCCCGGGCTTGCTGTGGACGTCGAGGTGCAGGCGGTTCTTGCCGAACTTACCCTCGGGCACGTCCTGGAAGAGCAGCCGTCGGCCGCGGCCGACGCCGCTGGTCTCGTCGAACGGGTCCTCGGGGTGGCGGATCGCGGCGTAGCCGCGGAAGGTCTTGCGGCCGCGATGCTCAACAACCGCATCCTCGCCGAGCTGGCCGGCGGTCAGTAGTTGCTCGACGAGCACGCTGGGGTCTTCCACCTCGTACTCCAGGGCCGCAGCCCAGAAGTCCGCGAGGGCGGGTGCGTTCGTGCTATCGATGACCAGCTTCCAGTTCAATGCCATGTAACTGTTTATACTGGTTACATGGCAGCCCGTGCAACCAGGGGACTGACGCTGCACTCCCACACTGGCGTCGCCTACCGGTTCGACCCGGGCGCGCTGTGCTTGGAACTGCTGGTCACCGGCGGCCCGGGCCCCTATCGCCGGTACGAGGTTCTGCATGAGCCCGCCGATCTGGCCGCCTGGGGGGACCGGTCACGACTGGCTCCGACGCCCGTACTTGAGATCTCCGAGGCTGAGGTGACGGACGCGCGAAGGCTGCGCGACGCACTGTTTCGTGTGGTCAGCGCCCACACGCGCGGCGAGCCGCACCCGTCCGGTGATGTGGAGGTCCTCAACGAGGCAGCCGCCCTGCCGGCCCTGGCACCCGCCATCACCCCGACTGGGAAGCGACAGTGGGCCGGAACTCCCAGCGGCACACACCTGCTGGCCACCGTCGCGTGCGATGCCATTGCGCTGCTGACCGGCCCCTTCGCACACCGCATCCGCACGTGCGCCGCCGAAGACTGCCACCTCATCTACGTCGATACCTCACGCCCCGGCCGCCGCCGCTGGTGCTCCATGGAGCACTGCGGCAACCGCCACAAGGTAAAGGCGCTGCGCGCCCGCCACTCCGAGGAAGGATGACCGCGATGCCCACAGGACGCTCGCCGCGCTGCGACGGGCCATCGCCCACGCCACCCAAACCAGCCGGGCCGCCTGACGCGGTCCGGTGCGGCCGTACGGGCGCCTGTCACCGAGGAGATCCGGCGGCGAGCCACCGACGCCGACCAACTCGACGTCCTCGCTGTGCGCGGGCTGGGAATCCTCGGCCTGAACGACTCGCTATTGCGGCCGGCGCTGATCGGCCCACCTCCCGCCGATCACGACGCGGCGGAGGCCGGGCGTACCCACAGCGTGGCGTGGCCGAGGGCGGCGAGGGCGACCAACGGGACCGGGCTCTGCGGGACGGTCCCGGTGACCGCGACCAGACTCCGCTCGCCGGTCTGCACCTCGTCCGCGGTGCAGACCAGCTCCGCCGTCGCGACAAGCTCCCACGACGGATCGCTGGCACAGACCCGCCGGCCGGTCCTCTTGCCCGCAGCCAGCAGCCCGGCCATCTCCGGCCATGCCTTCAGGTCGCCGGCCAGCTCCAGGACGATCGGCCGGCCCGCCGCCCGATCAGCCAGCAGTTCCAGGGCCCTCGGCAGGTTGGCCACATCGTCGTAGTGCGGTGTGATCAACGTCGGCGTCACCGACGCCGCCGCCACGGCGACCACGAGGGCAGCCACGGCAGCCCGGCCCCGCCAGGCTGCGCTGACCGCCTCCCCCAAGGAGAGCACGACCACGACGGTCAGCAGCAAGGGCAGCACCCGGGAGAAGAGGCCGACGTAGATCTCCGAAAGGTGGTCGATGCCGAACTGGGCATACGCCGCGAAGAGCGCCGTCCCGAGACCCACCAAGGCGGTCAGCGTACGCAGCAGGCTACGTCGGGGCCCGTCGGGCAGCCGGCGGGTCAGCCAGATGGCGGCCGCGAACAGGGCCACCGCCGCCACCGGACGGAGTACCGGGTAGCCGCCGGGCCAGAACACCAGCACATAGCCGAGCGTGGACACCGGAGAATGGCCGTCCCGCTTCGATGCGCCATAGGAGAGGTACTTACCGAACTCCCCGGGCCAGTGCAGGACAAGGTCGAGCACGATCGGGAAGGCGAACACGCCGATCACGCCGAGCATGAGCAGCAACGCACCCCGGTCGTCACGCCCGAAGGCGGGCCGGCCGTCGCGCCGGCGCCGGTACACCAGAATGGCGATCGCGGTTGTGGCGATGGCGGGCGCGATGGAGAGGAACTCGGCGTGGCCATGCACGAGCAGCCCGCCGGCGAACGCCACCGCCCACAGGTGCCCGACCCGACCCGCCGCGACCGACGCCGCCGCCACGAGCAGCAGCAGGAACGGCGCGGTGTACAGCAGCGGCATCCAGGTCCGGGCGATCATGTCGCCGTAGCAGGCGAAGTACCCGAGCATCGCCGCGCCGGCCAGCACCGTCGCCGGCCACGAGCGCAGCCATTGCGACAACAGCGTCAGCGTGATCGCCACGAGCAGCGCGTTGAGCACCAGCACCGCGACCATCTGGCCGTTCCACGGCGACGGCACGATGCCCAGGACGTCGTGGAACAGCCACTCGCCGAAGGCGTGGACGTAGAGGAACGCCGGCCCGGGATGATGGAAACCGACCCGTGAGTAGTTGCCGACGAGCAGGTCGAAATGCTTGGCGCGCAGGGCGAGGATCGAGTTCGAGGCGGAGTCACCGCCATCGTTGATCTCCAAGGAGAACAGCACACTGTTGCGCACCAGTAGCAGTGTCGCCAGCGCCACGAATGACGCACCGAAGACCACCGGCCAGCGCGGTCCGATCGGCCGCGAGCGCGACACCGCTGCGGCACCGGGTTCACCCGCCGCAGCGGGGATCCGGGCCGCGCCGTCGAGGTGCGCGTGACTGTCGAATCCTGTCTCAACCATCGCAGGGCGCGATGTTACGGCAAACCCGCGTCCGGAGCAGGTCCCAGGATCACGTCTTGAGGCAGGTGTACCGGATGCTACCGACCTTGACCTCGAGTTGCCTGCCGTCCGAACTCGGCGACGCGGTCAGCTGCGAATGACCGCCGTACCGACCGCTGGCGCTCAGGACCGCACTCTTACCGGCCGAGTCCGGCACCCCCGTGACGGTGTACCGGTCGTCGGAGGACCGGTCGGGTGTGATGGTGAGCGTGCCGCTGTCAAGGCTCCAGGTACCGCTCTGTAACGTCCGGCCGGTGACTGAGCGGACCGAGTACGTCGTATTGGTGATCACCACGGTGAAGTTGCGGCCATAGTCGTCGTACGAGTATTCGCTGTCGTACGAGTTGCAGGACCAGGTACCCACCGCCATCGCGGTCAGCGAGCTCTTCACCATCAGCAGGACTGCGGTGGCGGTGACAGCCGCCAGGAGCAGCACGCCGCTGATCACCAACGTCACCATCAGGCCACGACGCCGCAGCGGTGCCGCGCCGGGCTGCGGTTCACTGCTCCAACCCAGCTCCGGGTACTGGGCCGGCGCGCCGGACTGCGGTACGGGTAGCGCACCGGAGCCGGCGGCGTCATGGGCCCACAGCCAGTGCACCGCGGTGAGCTGGTGGTGTAACTGGCCCAGTAGGGCGGAATCGAAGCTCGCCGCGGTGGCCAGCGCGGTGGTGGCGGCGAGTTGGGCCTGCGGACTCTGTGGCTCCTGCTCCAGCTGCTCCAGGGCACGCGCGCCCGGCTCGGTGGCCCGCAGCCAGTCCGAGACCAGCCGACGAAGCTCAGCGACGACGCTGTCGCTGGTCCGGGCCGGTCCATCGGCCGGATGGGCAGCGAGGATCTGGATCGCGTTCCTGCAGACTTCGATCGGGTCCACGGTGGCCCTCTCCCTGGGTTGGTTCCCGGACGCCCTCCGGGGCGGGCAGAACTACTACCTACACTCATCGATGCAGGCACGTCAATGGATCGAAGACTTCATCCCGTGGAGCAACGTCCGCGATGCCGATCCCGACACGGCCCCGAGGCGGCCACTGTCACCTACACCCCGGAGAGCCAGTCGTACAGGTCGCCTACCCAGCCGGTCTGCATCAGGAAGCCGATTCCGGCCGCCACGAAGAACAGGCCGGTCAGCGCGTGTGCGCCTTTGGCGGTACGCCGGGTGCGCCCCAACCGGTGCACCAGGACCATCCGGCCCAGCAACCGGGCGAGGATGAAGACGCCTCCAGCCACGACCACCACGGTGCCGAACTCCAGCAGCGGCCGGTCCAGTTTGCCGGGCACCGTGGCTGCCCAGATTCCCCAGCAGACGAAGGCGAAGAAGGCTCCCGAGGCGGTCACCTCCCAGCCCCGCTTGAGCAGCCGCGGGTCCTCCCGGGGGGCGCGTCGCACCGGCAGGGGCGCCTGCGGCCCGACGACTCCGGTCGGGTCGGCCGGCTTGGGCGCCGGCACGCTGGCCCGGCCGACCATCTGACGGGCGGCCCTGGCGAGGGCGTTCTGGCTGTCCTGGGGGGTGGCGCCGGCGACCCGGGTGGCAGCCGGTACCGCAGCGCCGCCCACCCGCACCCCACCGACGGCCGACGCACCGCCGAGCTGGGCGGCTACGGCGGTCGGCGCTGCCGCGACCCGGGTCTGGGCAACGGGTGCGCCGCCGACCGTCGCCCGGGGCCCCATCGTGTCGCGGAGCTGGACCAGTTCGCGCTCAAGCCGCTCAATACGCTGGAACGCATCGGTCTCCGTACCGCCGACCGCGGTACGGGCCCGGCCGACCGCGCGGTGCGGATCGCTCGCCGGCTCCGTCCAGTCCACCCCGATGTCAGCGATACCGCTCTGGCGTACCAGCTCGCCCAGCCGGTCCACCCAGCCGCCGAGGTCCACTGTGGAGGGACGGTCACCGGGCCGGTCGGCCACCGGGGCGTGCAGGTGGCTGCGCAGCGCGGGCAGCCGCTCCAGCACCGGGTGGCGTTTGAGGACCGCCCAGCCCGGCGGGACCGAACCGCCGCCGGGCGGGGCGGGGCGCTGCCCGGACGAGCCGGCCTCACGGGGGTACTCGCCGGTGACCAGGTAGTACGCCACGGCGCCGAAGCCGTGGACATCGTAGCCGGGGCTGAGCTGGCTCACCCCGCCGAGCGCCTCCGGCCCACCCGACTCCAGGGTGTACGCGATCTGCGTGATCTCCTCGACGCGCAGGTACCGCGCCCCGGTGAAGTCGATCAGGCGCACGTCGCCGTTGGCCAACACCATGACGTTGGACGGCTTGACGTCCATGTGCAGCACCGGGGTGGCGCCCAGGTGCTCCGGGCGGTGCAGGGCACGCAGCACCCCGGCGAGGGTACGCAACGCGCCGATCCCGTTCAGCCGCGGCGCGGCGCCCAGCCCGGCACGCCGGGTCACGTACTCCTTCAGGTTGATCCCGTGCAGGTAGTCGTACACCTGATAGGGCAAGGGATCGGCCTGCGCGGGCTGCTGGCCGGGCGGGTGCGGCGGCGGGCCGTAGAAGCCGTCGGCGCGCCGGCAGATGCCGGTGACCCCGCGGTTGTTGAGATCCATCAACGCCGCGTCGCCCTTGTCCCAGGAGCGCAACTCGTCGACGAGTGGCCGGCGCGGGTCGACCCGGAACACCTTCACGGTCACCGGTGCCGACGACACCCCGCCGCAGAGCCGGACCGCGCGGTACACATCCGCCTGGCCGCCCGAGCCGAGGTGCGCGACGAGCCGGTACCGCTGGAAGGTCTCCGGCAGCGGGCTCGCCGGGCCGCAGACCAGATCCAGCAGCTCGCGGCCACCCCTCGGGTCACCGCCTGCGGCGCCGTTCTTCGCCATGCTCACCTCCCCGTACCCCCTCAGCGCCCCGCGGACCCTTCCGAGCGTAACCAGGTGACACGAGCCGACCGCGGGCCGCCGTCCGATCGTCGATCCGACCTGCCCCGACCTCGTCGGAGCTGTCGATGATCTGTCAGACGCGGTGCGGCGGCGACTACAGCGGGGGTGCGCGGTGCTCGCGCTCGTACTCCGCGATCTGCCGGATCCGCCGCAGATGCCGCTCCCCCTGCGAGAACCGGGTACCCAGGAACGCCGTGACGATCTGGGTCGCCTCATCCAGGGTGTGCATCCGCGCCCCGATGCCGACCACGTTCGCGTCGTTGTGTTCGCGGGCGAGCCGGGCCGTCTCGATGCTCCAGGCCAGCGCGGCCCGTACCCCGGCAACCTTGTTCGCGGCGATCTGCTCGCCGTTGCCGGAGCCGCCGACGACCACGCCCAGGCTGCCCGGGTCGGCAACCACCCGGGCCGCGGTGTGCAGGCAGTACCCCGGATAGTCGTCGTCGGGGTCGAAGGACGCCGGCCCCACGTCGACCACCTCGTACCCCAGCTCACCGAGTTGGCGTGCCAGATGCTCCTTCAGCTCATAGCCGGCATGGTCGGAGCCCAGGTACACCCGCATGCCGACCTCAGCTCTGCGCGCCGGGGCCGGCACCCGGCTCCGCGCCGAGCTCAGCGACGACCAGCCCGGCCCGCGCCTTCGGGGTGAACCAGGTGCTCTTGCGCGGCATCTTCAGCCGGGCCAAGTTCACCGCGACGAAGTCGTCGACGGTCACCGGCGCGATGAGTACCGCCAGCTCGGCCCGGCCCGCGTCGACCTCGCCGGCGAGCCAGCTCGCCGGGTAGTCGCCGCCGACATAGGTGATCCGCTTGTCCCCCGGGTCCAGCCCCAACGCGTCGCCGAAGAGGCGACTCTCGACGAGTGCGTGGTCGAGGTTGTCCACCACGCTGCCGGCGACTGCTCCGGGTGGCGGTGCCGGATCGGACGGCTGCGGACCGGAGCGGTCACGGGGCAGGGTGACCGCCCAGGTTCCGGCGCGGCTGTGCAGCTGCACCACGCCACCGGCCGACGGCACCTGCGGGGCAACCGACACCGGGCTGACCACGGCGCCGGCGTCTCTGAGCTGCTCGACCAGTTCCGCCGCGCCGGACGGCAGCTCACTCACCAGCCGGTTGTAGGGCTGGATGGCCACCGAGGCCGGGGTGGTGACGACGGCCAGGAAACGGGCCAGCCCCGCGGTCTGCGCGGCCAGGCTGCGGTGGTTGCCGTCGGCGACGACCAGATCGCCGCCGCCGGCCAGCGCCAGCAACCGGTCCCGGGTGTCGCCGGCGGCGAGCGCCCAGACCTCGTGGGTACGCCCGGCCGGGTCGGTGTCGGTGCTCGTGGCGGGGCCGGCCGAGTCCGCGGCAGCGGCGAGTGCCGCATGCAACTCGTCGCCGCGCCCGGTCTGCAGCAGCAGCACCGGTGAGAGCAGGTGCCCGATCGCCTGGGCCAGTGCCACCCGTTCGCGGACCTTCTCCAAGAAGACGTCCTCGTTGCGGATGACCAGCCCCGGCTCGTCCGGGCTGGTGGAGATCTGGTCGGTGTCCACCATGCACCACAGCCCGTACGCCGCAGTGCCCTCGCCACCGGTGATCCGGTACAGCGCCGCCACGTCGTCATGCGCGGCGTACCGGCCCGCGGCCTTGGCCGCCGCCAGTCGCGCCACGGCGTCCGGCAGACATTCGGCGAAGCTGCGCCCGACACTCTGCGGCGCACGGTGGGGCATCTCCACCGCCAACGCGCTGGACGGGTTGGCCGCGATGATCCCGGTGATCTCCGCGTCGTCGGCGAACTCGTCATAGTTCGCCGCCCCGGTGCCGCCGGTGGAGAGCCAGGCACGGGCAATCGGATGGGCGACGTTCATGGCTGGTGACGGTAGCGGCCGGTCACCGGCGGTGCCGCCCCGGGGCCCGTACCTGTGACTCCGGCGATGCCGACCCGGTTGGCGAAGCCTGGGCGACCGGCGCGGGTGAGGTGGTCGGCCCGGCGGGGTCGAGGAACTGCGGCACGTGCGGCACCTGCGGTGCCAGGAACATCGGCGCCCGGTCCAACGCAGCCGCCACCGGTGCCGACCGGCGGCTCGTATCCAGCGCCTGCGCGGAGACCACCACCGGAGTGGCCAGCAAGGCAATGACGTCATCGGGCAGGTCGGGGAGCAGTTGCTTCCAGGCCCGCTCCTCGACCGACCAGCTCGTTGCCGAGCGGCTCTCGTCGACGTCGGCGGTACCCGTGATGCCAGCGGTGTTCTGCCTGACCGCGACCTGAAGGCTGGTCGACACGCGAAAGACCTCCCTCGAACTCCACGAGCGCTACCGTCGTATAACGATGGGTCTGGCGCCGCGTGACGCCGACCACGCAGGCGCATGACAGTATTCGATCTGCACCGTCGGCGCTGACGGCGCACGACGCGTGGATGGAGACGACACCGTGGCCGGAGTTCGCAACCTCAGGCAGGTCGAGGCGGCGCAGCGCGCCCGGCTCCTCGATATCGCCGGGTACGACATCACCCTCGACCTGAGCGACGCCGGTGCCGGGGCCCGCACCTTCCGTTCGGTCACCGAGATCCGGTTCACCAGCGCCGAGCTGGGTGCGACGACGTTCATCGAGGTCGCTGCCGACGGAATCCGCAGCGCGACGCTCAACGGCACGCCGGTGGAGCTCTCCGCCTGGTCCGCCGAGACCGGGCTGGTCCTGCCCCACCTGGCCGGGGACAACGTCCTCGTGGTCGACGCCGACTTCCCGTACTCCACGACCGGGCAGGGCCTGCACCGCAGCGTGGATCCGGTCGACAACGAGGTGTACCTCTACAGCCAGTTCGAGACGGCGGACGCGCAGCGGGTGTACGCCTGCTTCGACCAGCCCGATCTGAAGGCGGAGTACACCTGGCACGTCACCGCACCGGCGCACTGGCGACTCGTGTCGAACGCGCCGGTCGAGCGGGAAGAGGCCACGGACGGCGCAGCCGGTGAGCCGCAGGCGGCCGCGGGCGCGGCCGTGAAGACCGTGCATTTTGCCCGGTCGGCGCGGATGAGCACCTACGTGACCGCGCTCTGCGGCGGGCCGTACCACGAGGTACGCGAGAGCCATGACGGTATCGACCTGGGCGTCTTCTGCCGGCGCTCGATGGCGCAGTACCTCGACGCCGACGAGATCCTGCTCATCACCAAGCAGGGCTTCGACTTCTTCCACGAACAGTTCGGGGTGCGCTACCCGCTGGCCAAGTACGACCAGGTGTACACCCCGGAGTTCAACGCCGGGGCGATGGAGAACTTCGGCTGCGTGGTGCATGCCGAACAGCACTACATCTACCGTTCACCCGTCACCGACTTCGAGTACGAGCAACGCGCCAACACGATCCTGCACGAGATGGCGCACATGTGGTTCGGCGACCTGGTGACCATGCGCTGGTGGGATGACCTGTGGCTGAACGAGTCGTTCGCCGAGTGGGCCAGCCACTGGTGCAACACCAACGCCACCCGGTTCACCGATGCGTGGACGACGTTCCTGTCGGTACGCAAGAACTGGGGGTACCGCCAGGATCAGCTCTCGTCCACGCATCCGGTGTACTGCGAGATGCCCGACGTCAACGCGGTCGAGGTGAACTTCGACGGCATCACGTACGCCAAGGGCGCCAGCGTCATCAAGCAACTCGTCGCCTACGTCGGCATCGACGCGTTCCTGGCCGGGCTGCGGGCGTACTTCACCACCCACGCGTGGGGCAACGCCACCTTCGACGACCTGTTGACCGCGCTGGAGTCCGCGTCCGGCCGCGAGCTGCGCAAGTTTGCCGCCCAGTGGCTGGAGACCGCACAGGTCAACACGCTGCGCCCGGAGTTGGAGATCGGCCCGGACGGCGCGTACACCCGGGTCTCGGTGGTCCAGGAGGCGCCCGAGCGGTACCCGACCCTGCGCACGCACCGGATCGGGATCGGCCTGTACGACGCGACCCAGGGCGGCGCGCTGGGCCGCCGGCAGCGCCTCGAACTCGACATCGACGGTGCGCGCACCGAGATTGCCGGGCTGGTCGGGTTGCCCGCTGCGGACGTACTGCTGGTCAACGACGACGACCTCAGCTACGCGAAGCTGCGCCTCGACGAGCGGTCCCTGGCGTCCGTGGTGGAGCACGTCAGCGGCCTGGACAACCCGCTCGCCCGGGGACTGTGCTGGGCCGCCGCCTGGGACATGGTCCGCGACGGTGAACTCGCGGCGCGCGACTACCTGCGGATGGTCACCACCGGCCTGCCCACCGAGCGCGACATCAACCTGGTCACCGCCACCCTCGCTCAGGCGCGGTCGGCGCTGACCTTCTACGCCGACCCGGGCTGGGCGCCGGAGGGTTGGCAACGGCTGGCCCGGGTCACCGAGCACGTGCTCACCGAGGCCGCGCCGGGCAGCGGGTTCCAGCTGGTCTGGGCCCGGGCGTACGCCGCCTGTGCGCGCAACGTGGCCGACCTGGCGGTACTCGCCGACTGGCTGGCCGGCACGGACGTACCGGAGGGGATGACCGTCGCGGCCGACCTGCGCTGGAGCTTCCTGCAGGCACTCGCGGCCGGCGGGGCGCACGGTTCCGACGAGATCGAGGCGGAGCTCGCCGCGGATCGTACGGCCAGTGGCGAGCGTCAGGCCGCGCTGGCCCGCGCACTCCTACCGACCGCGCAGTCCAAGGCGCAGACCTGGCAGCGGCTGGTCGAGGATGCCACCCTGCCGAACTGGCTGCAGCGTTCACTGCTGCAGGGCTTCCAGCACTCCGCTCAGGTGACGCTCACCGCGCCGTACGCGGAGCGGTACTTCGAGGCGGTGGCGCCGATCTGGGCGAGCCGGGACAGCGAACCCGCCCAGGACTTCGTGGAGGCTGCCTTCCCGGCGTACCAGGTCAGCGCCCAGACGGTGGCACTGGCCGATGCCTGGCTGGCCCGCGACGGCCAGCCGGCCCCGCTACGCCGGCTCGTCGCCGAAGGCCGCGACGGTGTGGTCCGCGCACTGCGGGCCCGGGCCAGGGACTCGGCCGCGTCGTAGCTCGGTCAGGACCTGCCGGCGTGCTCGGCAAGTTGGGCCAGGCCGGCGATAATACCGCCGGCCAGATCGCCGCCGGCGAATGCCGCGGTCATCGACAACGCGGCCAGCTTGCAGGCCCGGTCCGGCAGCCGCCTACCCGCCACCGAGCCGGTCACGATCTCCAGCACCCGCTGGTTGGGGGCCACCGCCAGCAACACCGAACGGGCCGGCTCCGGGAGTTGGCCGTGCAGCTTCTCGGCGCACCCGCGCACCGGCTCGTCGAGCTCGCCCAGGTACAGGCTGAAGGTGAGCCCGGTTGAGGAGTCAGCGACGCGCATCGCCTCGTCCAGGCGCAGCAGTTGCCGCGTGGTGAACGGCCCCTCGCTCAACTCCGGCCGCCGGTCTGCCCCGGTGCCCTGCTCACCAGGTGTCACTTGCGCCTCCCGTCGCGCCGCGCAGCGCCGAATCGTCGGCCGGCCACTCGCCCGCCGGGTCCGCACCGCCGGCCGCGGGCAGCGCCGGGACTTCCCCCCGGTGCCCCGCTGGCAGCGCCGCTGCGGTACCGGCCGCCGCGGACCCGGCTCCCGCCGCGGAGAGGTACCAGACCGGCCGGAACGTGAACGCCCGGCCAGGCCGGTAGCGCCTGCCGCGCTGGGAACTTCCGGCGTACACCACGCCGTAGATCGCGGCGACCACGGCGCCGGGGATGCCGACGAAGATGAGCACCGTCTCGATGGCCGACAAGCTCAACCGCTCCCAGGCGTCGAAGGGACACAGGACCGGTCCTCACGGTAGCGGTCCGACCTGGTCGGCGGGGCGTCAGGGTGCTTTACGCCCTACCCCGGTGGGCGGCATCGGCCGCTCAGGCGACTTCGGGCAGATCCAGCCAGTCAGCCCAGCGCGGATCGGGTGCGCGGTGGCCGAGCACCCGCCAGGCCGCACCCTTCGGCGCGGTCGGCGTCGCGCTCAGCCGCCAACCCAACTCAGCCGGCGTACGGTCACCCTTGCTGTGGTTGCAGCGGGCGCACGCGGCGACGACGTTCTCCCAGGCGTGCCGCCCGCCTCGGCTGCGCGGCATGACATGGTCGATGGTCTCGGCGGGAGCGCGACAGTACGCGCAGCGGCCCCCGTCGCGGGCGAAGATCGCTCGGCGGGACAGCCCGATGTGGGTGCGGTACGGCACCCGCACATATCTGTTCAGCCGGACCACCAGGGGTACCGGCAGCGCGGCGCGCGGGCTGTGCAGGACTCCGTCGCCGTCGGCGACACAGACCGCCTTGGCGGTGAGGATGAGGATGGCTGCCCGACGGACCGGAACGACACACAGCGGCTCAAACGTCGCGTTGAGCACCAACGCAGTGCTGGCTGTGGGTCGTATGTCAGGCATCGCTGCCCCCTTCTCGGCGCGGCAGTCCGTGGGCCAATAGTCCCTGATAGATCCGACGATTGCACCCCCTATCCAGCCCCGCCGACACGGCCGCGGGGCGGGTACGGTACGAAACAAGGCGTGACCGGACAAGGCCTGACCACCACCATCCTGCTCGCCGACCCGCCCTCGCCCACGATGTCGTGCCCGGCCGGCGATGCGTGGTGCGCGCAGTTCTACCGGTGGACCGGTTCGGAGTGGCTCGCCACGAGCGGGTACTACGTGATCGTCAAACCGCTGCGGATCCTGCTGATCCTCGCCCTGGCGGGACTGGCCCGGTACGTCGCGCACCGGATGATCCAGCGGATTGTCCGCAGTACCACCACGGACAGCGCGCCGAGCCTGCTCCGGCCGCTGCACAAGCGGGTGCCTGCAGCACTGCGGGCCGCGGCCGGCCGGCTCTCCGAACGACGCCGCGAGCGGGCTGAGGCGCTCGGCTCGGTGCTGAGCAGCACCGCATCCATCGTTGTCGTCGTCATCACCGCCATGACGGTGCTCGGCGAACTCGGCGTCGACCTGGCACCGATCCTCGCCAGCGCCGGTATCGCCGGACTGGCCATCGGCTTCGGTGCCCAGAACCTGGTCAAGGACTTCATTGCCGGGCTGTTCATGCTGCTGGAGGACCAGTACGGAATCGGGGACGTGGTTGACCTCGGCAACGGGGTGTGCGGCACGGTCGAGGCCGTCGGGCTGCGGGTGACGACGGTCCGCGACGACACGGGCATCATCTGGTACGTCCGCAACGGCGGAATCGACCGGGTCGGCAACAAGAGCCAGGGCTCCGGTGGCGAGAGTTCCGGTGGCGAGAGTTCCGGTGGCAACGAGAGTTCCGGCGGCAGCCAGGGTTCCCGTGGTGCCCGGCGCTCCAGCGCCGAGGAGAGTTTCGGCATCGAGGACGGTTTCAGCATGGACAGCGCCTGATTCGTCGCATCGCGGACAAGCCTGAGGCTGGCCGCACGGCCCGCTCCTACGATGGGTCGGTGTCCGACGCCGAGCGCACCACGGACCGCGCCGAGCGTGCCGCTGACCGTCCGGCCGCCTTCTGTGAGCTGTTCGCGAACAAGGAGTTCCGCGCCCTCTCCTCGGCCAGCGCGCTCTCCTGGTTCGGCGACGCGATGGCCCGCGCGGCGGTCACCGCGCTGGTCTACCGGGAGACCCACTCGGTGCTGCTGGCCGGCGCCACGTTCGCGATCAGCTACCTGCCCTGGCTCGGCCCCGGCCCGGTGCTGGCCGCGCTCGCCGAGCGGTACCCGGCCCGCCGCGTCATGGTCGTCTGCGATCTCGCCCGCATGGTCAGCATGGCCCTCGTCGCGATCCCCGGCCTGCCCGTCCCGGTCATGCTGCTGCTGGTCTTCGGTACCGCCCTGCTCAACCCGCCGTTCGACGCGGCCCGGGCGGCACTGCTTCCCCGGGTACTCGACAACGACCGGTACGTGCTCGCGCTGGCCCTGCAGGGCACCACGACACAGGCGACGCTGATCCTCGGATATGCCGCCGGCGGTACCGTCGCCGCGTACGACCCGCGGCTGGCGCTGCTCTTCGACGCCGCCCCCTTCGGCATCTCGGGCTGCGCCATCGGCCTCGGGCTGCACGCCCGGGAGCCGGGCCTGCCCGCCGCCGCGCGCAGCAACCTGCTGCGGGAGACCGCCCAGGGGTTCGGCCTGGTCTTCGGTACACCGGCGCTGCGGGCGATCGCGCTCGTGGTCTTCGGCAGCACGCTCTTCACGATCGTGCCGGAGGGGTTGGCCGCCGGCTGGGCCGCACAGTTGACCGGATCGGCCCAGCAGCGCGGTTGGGCGCAAGGACTGATCATGACGGCCGCTCCGGTCGGCTGGGTGGTGAGCAGCCTGCTCGTCGGCCGCCTGGTACGCCCGTCCAGCCGCCGGTGGCTGATCCGGTACGCCACACTGCTGGCGCCGCTCACCCTGGTGCCCGCGCTCGCCACCCCACCGGTCGTGCTGGTGGTCGCGATCAGCGGCGCGGGCGGGCTCGCCAGCGGCGTGCTGATCCCGCTCGCCAACGGGCTGTTCGTGCAGGCCCTGCCGGACGGGTTCCGGGCCCGTGCCTTCGGCGTCATGCAGAGCGGCGTCCTGTTGAGCCAGGCAGCGGCGGTACTGGTCGTCGGGGCGCTCGCCGACCGGCTCCCGCTGCCGTTGGTGGTCGGCTGCTGGGGACTCGGCGGGGTGGTGCTGATGCTGGCCGTACTGCTCACCTGGCCGAGCCCCGGGCGGTTCGCCGAGGCGATCACCGCCGCGCGGGCCGGATCCGACCGCCCGTCCCCGGACCACCCGCCGACCGCGGACCCGGCCGCCGAAGCCACGGCGATACCGGCCGCCGACGCCACCGCGGGCCCGGCCGCCGACGCCACGGCGGCCGTACCGCCAGCCCAGCGAAAGCGCCGCATGCCCGTCGCCAGGTGATTAGCCTGGAATGCGAGCTACTTGGCTATGTGGGGTTGATTGATGGTCCAGGCCGTGCTCCCCCCGCGGCACGCGGTCGGGGACCTCTTGGTGAAGGCCGGGCTGCTGACGCCGCAGCAGATGGCCGACGCCGTACACGCGCGGGTCCGCACCGGCTCCCGACTCGAGAACATCGTCATCGCCGAAGGCCTGGTACGGCGGGCGCAGGTGTACCGCACGCTGGCCGAAGCGTGGGATCTGCTGTACCTGGACGATCTGAACGCCGAGGAGTTCGACCTCGACCTGCTGGAGCAGCTGGACCCTGCCGTACTGGTCGGTGAGGGCTGGTTCCCGGTGCGCCACCTCAGCGCGGACCACGTACTGGTCGCCACCGCCGAACCGCCGACCGATGAACGGCGCGCGCACGTCGCCGACCAGCTCGGCGCCCAGGTGGTCTTCGCCGCTGCCACCGGCGTGGACATCGATGCCGCTGTGGTGCGTACCTTCCGCGGGCAGGTACTCGACGAGGCCTGCCTCGGCTTGTGGCGGCGCGACCAGGAGCACTCCGCCCGCAGCGTGCTGAACCTGCGGCAGCGGCTCAGCTACAGCGCGGCGCTGGTGGCGTTCGTCGCCGCCGCGGTCTGGGCCCCCCGCGCCACGGTGGCGGTACTGGCCGTGCTGATCGGGACGGCGTTCCTGGTCAGCGTCGGCTTCAAGTTCGTCATGTGCTTCACCGGCGCCAGCCATGAGCACCTGCAGACGGTGACGGCCCAGGACGTCGAGGCGCTACGCGACGAGGACCTGCCGCTGTACACGGTGCTGGTGCCGGTGTACCGGGAGGCCGAGGTGATCTCCGATCTGATCGCCAACCTGGGCGCGCTGGACTACCCGGCAGCGAAGCTGGAGATCCTGCTCCTGCTGGAGGAGGACGACGAGGTGACCGCCGCTGCCGCCCGGGCGGCGGATCCGCCGGAGACGATCACCTTCGTCACCGTGCCGCGCGGGCATCCGCAGACCAAGCCCAAGGCGTGCAACGTCGGGCTCTTCCTGGCCCGCGGCGACCTGCTGGTCATCTACGACGCCGAGGACCGGCCGGACCCGGACCAGCTCAAACGCGCGGTGGTGGCGTTCAACTCCGCCGACGACGACCTCGTCTGCGTGCAGGCGGCGCTGAACTACTGGAACGCCCACGAGAACCTGCTGACCCGGATGTTCACCCTGGAGTACTCGTTCTGGTTCGACTACATGCTGCCCGGGCTGGAGATCTACGGCATGCCGATCCCGCTCGGCGGTACCTCCAACCACTTCCGCACCGACGCGCTGCGCCGCCTCGGCGGCTGGGATCCGTTCAACGTCACCGAGGACGCCGATCTCGGGATCCGCGCGGCGGCCCTGGGCAAGACCGTCGGCGTGATCGATTCCACCACGTACGAGGAGGCCAACCGGGCGTACGGCAACTTCGTCCGGCAGCGCTCCCGCTGGATCAAGGGGTACCTGCAGACCGCGCTGGTGCACCTGCGCCACCCGGTGCGCCTGGTCCGCAGCACCGGATGGCGGGCCGCAGCGGGATTCGTGCTGCTGATCGGCGGTACGCCCGTCTCGTTTCTGTGCGTGCCACCGCTGTACGCGCTCTTCGTGGTGTCGTTGCTGGTATCCCCGAGGTCGCTGACCCCGTACTTCCCGGCCTGGACGCTCTGGGTCAGCCTGGTCAACCTGCTCGTCGGCAACGCGCTGATGATCTACGTGTCGATGATGGGCGCGTTCAAGCGCAACCGGTACTCCCTTGCCGTCTGGGCGCTGCTCAACCCGTTCTACTGGCTACTGCACTCCGTGGCGGCGTACAAGGCGCTGTGGCAGTTGGGCACCCGGCCGCATCACTGGGGGAAGCCGCCGCATGGCCCCAGCCCGCTTCACGTTCCGGCCCTGGCCGCGGCACGCCAGGCCGCTTCCGCGCCCGCCCCGGCCGGCTGACTCGGCGCGCCGC
>OBEQ011832308.1_pt1 | contig 19517 bp, 27 predicted proteins | sample 1670901 | NCBI WGS metagenome assembly OBEQ01 (sample SAMEA104232315, study PRJEB22302) | groundwater metagenome | biome: forest; feature: aquifer; material: groundwater | place: USA | collected 2011-08-07 | depth 5.4 m
AGAATTCCCAGCTCCCGATTTTTGTCCATGCTTTGAGCAGAGAAATTCACTGAACCAATATAGGCGCGTTCCCCATCAACTAGCAACAGTTTGGCATGCACATAAGGCGACGATAAAATTTTCATTTGGGCTCCTGGAACCACCCGATTACCCGAAATTTTCTCGAGTGGGGGAGTAATAATTCGCACCGGGATAGTTTTGGCTTTCTCTGCTAACAGGTCAGCTATATTTTTGTCTTCCAGCACCTCAATCTCTAAATCCAGTGATTTTTGCGCCGAGTTAATTAGTGCTGTTAACTTTCCTCGCGAATTGTCTGGGCTAACCACCAAATTTGCTGCCGCCGGGGTATAACTTTTTTCCTCCCAGTCGGCGGTAAAAATCGCCACTACTTCTGCCACCTCTGTCTGGTTCTCCGTGCAAATGTTATATTCCCGATTTTTATCAAATGCCGATTTGGTCAAATTCAGATTCAAAACACACACCAATCGCCCATCAATCGCCATTGATTTTTCGTGGGTCAAAGCAAAAGACGGATTAGTCCAACGCACTTCTGCTCCGGCGGCTTCTAAATCTGGTTTGGCTTTTTGATTAAGCCCCGAACCGCCAAACGGGTGTTGTTCTAAAAGAATTTTTACCACTACTCCGCGAGCTTCCGCTTCTTTTAGGGCGGCAATTACTTCCGGGTCCGACAGTAAATAAACTTCGACCAAAATTTCTTTCTGTGCCGAGTTAATAGCCGCAATTACCGGCCCTCTCCCATCGTCCGGTTCGATAAAAAGTTGTAAATTGGCTTTCGCCCCCAATACCTCTGCCGGGGAATATTGTTGCTGCGGAGTTGTTCTAAAAATCGCCGCAAACAGTGTGAGAACACCAAAAAGAAGTAAATAAATGGAGATTTTCCAGCCCTTAGTCATCAAACCATAATATCAAAACTATGGAGTAGCGGTTCTGGGCGGTAGAGAGTAGTCTTTGACGTGGGTGACTTCGGTAATGGTGTTGGCGACCCGATCCCACATCCCCCGGACACGGACTTTGTGACCGACTTTAATATCTGCTTGGGTAATTGCTTCTCCTTTTCTGTTGACAAACTGAGTTGTGCCAGAGACGGTCACCGTTTGTGATCCGCGATGAATTGTGTTCATCACCCATCCTGTGCTAGTAAGCGAGGTCACATCTCCGACAAATACGCCGTTTCTCTTTTGAATCGATGCATCGCGCACTAGTTTCGCATTTATCGTCGTGTGCGCATCATCTGCCCAAAGACCTACGACTCCGACAATGTCATTGACTGAAAATTCTGACAGACTAGCCTGGCCCCAAAACCGGCGGCGTAGTTGGGTGTTGGCATCAACATTAACAATGTAGTCCTTGCCATCCTTAGTTACGACCAAGGTGGCTGGCACGCTGTCACCACTTTTGCTCTTGAGTGTTCCCATACCAATCGCGGCTCGCCCCCTTTTGTTTAACGCGTTTCTCAAAAGTCCCGGTCGAGTTCCTGCCTTATCGCTCATTTCCAAAGCAAATGCCGGCCCGACTATTTGCAAACCCAACAGCCCCATCGCTATTGCCGTTGCTATTTTAATTGTTAAGTTTTTCACCACTCTTATTATTATACCCTAGTTTGCAACTCCCGCCGAACGACTCGCCCCACTGCCAAAACTGGGGTTGATTTGGATATTTTGTGCGGTTACACTCCCATCAGAGTTTTGCGACCCAAACGCTGCCACTCGCACTCCAGTTTTTAAATCGTCTTTGGTGGCGCTACTAGCTTTGTTCAACATGGTTTTATCAGAAAACAAAACAATCTTACTGCTGCCATCAGCCAGTTTTATGGTGATACTTTTTTCATCTTGAACAATTATGTCTCCCGCTATTGGTCGGCCGCCTCCGTTTTGCCCCAACCGGCCCGATCCACCTCTTCCCGGTTGTTGTATATTAGCCGGTGCTTTGGTTTGTTGATACTTCATTCCTCCCAAAAATCCCAGTGCCCCGACTGCCACTAGCAATACAATTATCATTATCTTTGTATTTTTCATTATCTTCACCACCTTTTTTACCCGCCAAAGCTTTAAGCGACGGCGGGCTCACTCATATCTCAACGCTTCAATCGGTGACAAGGCCGCCGCCTTTTTAGCCGGATACCAGCCAAATAAGATCCCAATCCCCCCCGAAACTCCTAAGGCTAAAATAACCGATACTGGATCAAGGACAAACGGCAGGTTAATTAAGCGAGAAATAATCAACGACAATGCTGTCCCTAGGGTCATTCCCAGTAGTCCTCCCACAATTGTCAAAATTATTGATTCGATCAAAAATTGGGTGACGACCACCTTTTTCGTCGCTCCCAAGGCTTTTCGTAAACCAATTTCCCGAGTCCGTTCGACGACGGTGACTAACATAATATTCATAATTCCAATCCCCCCAACCAACAGCGATATGGCCGCGATTCCCGATAACAAGGCGGTAAAAGTTCCCGTGACCTGTGAGACAGTATTTAACACATCTTGCTGAGAAAATATTGAGAAATCGGCATTAGCCGGGTCAGAAATTTTGTGACGCGCCAACAACAAATAGCCAATCTGATCACGAACACCGTCCATTTGTTTAGCATCGGCCACTTCAACCGATACCGTCCCAATATAATCTACCCCAAACAACTGTTTTTGGGCAGTAAACAAGGGAACCAGGGCCATATCGTCTTGATTCCCTCCAAATCCCGAACCCCCCTTGGCGGTCATCACCCCAATTACTCGAAAACTGATTTTATTTATCCGCACTGTTTGTCCCACCGGGTTAGCATTGTTGCCAAACAGATCAGTAGCCGTCGTTGGTCCCAAAACTGTCACTTTGGCCAGTGCCGTATTATCTGCGTCAGAAATAAAGTCTCCCGATTGCATAGTGACATTTCTAACCGACCGATAGGTGGGTAGCACTCCCACCACTGTGGTATTACTACTTTGTCGCCCCGCCGAGACTGCCAATCGGCGTTGCAACTCAACCGAAACATTTTTTACCCCCGAGATTTTACCTGACGAGCCAATCGCCCGGGCATCATCAAGAGTCAGGGTGGTCGATGTTCCCGAAGCACTGCGGAAGTCTCCCGGCCGAAACGACCCCGGAATCACGGTCAACAGGTTAGATCCCAGTGATTGGATTTGTGACTGCACCGATTTTTGTCCCGCTTGGCCCAAAGACAATAGTGTGATCACTGCCGCAATCCCAATGATAATTCCCAAAGTGGCTAGCGCGGTGCGAGTCTTGTTTAAACTCAACGCCTCGATTGCTGACGAAATTAATTCAGAAAACTCCATAATTAATTTTTCTTATCACTAATTATTTTGCCGTCACGCAGAGTGATGATTCTTTTGGCATATTTGGCAATCTCCATTTCGTGGGTGATCATCAAAATCGTGTGCCCCTGCTGGTTTAAATCTTTAAATATTTCCATAATTTCCACACTTTGTGCCGTGGCCAAATTTCCCGTTGGCTCATCGGCCAAAAGTATTGCCGGGCTCATAACCAGCGACCGGGCAATCGCCACCCGCTGCTGTTGTCCTCCTGAGAGTTGATTTGACAGATTGCCCATCCGATCACCCAGCCCGACCATTTTCAAAAACTTCTCCGCTGTCGCCCGGCGCTCCTTTTCGGGAAATCCGCCGTAAACCATTGGCAACATCACATTTTTTAACGCGGTCGTTCGGGGAAGCAGGTTGTAAGCCTGAAAAACAAAGCCAATTTTTTTATTGCGGATCTCGGCCAGTTTATCATCAGACAGCCGATTAACTTCAGTGTCATCAAGGATATAACTGCCAGAAGTAGGCGAATCTAACGCTCCAAGAATATGCATCAAGGTAGATTTTCCCGACCCCGACGGCCCCATGATCGCTACAAATTCTCCCTTATTGACCTTAAAAGAAATGTCAGACAAAGCCGTGGTCTCTGTTCCGTCGTTGCGGTAAATTTTCGCTAGGTGTGAGACCGCAATCATCTCCCGCCACCCCCGCCTCGAGCGCCTCCCCCAAATCCACCACCACCAACCCGGAAGGTACTAAACGGCGATGTGCCGGTGGGAGTAGCGCTAGTCGCCGCAGTACCCGTGATGACCTCGTCGCCTTCATTTAAACCAGAGGTAATTTCTATTTGCGTATCAGACGACAGCCCGGTTTCCACGTTAACCGTTTGCGCTTGACCGTTTTTCAAAACTCGCACCGATGATTGGCCATTTTGCGTTTGTACTGCTTCCGATGGGACCAACAGCACATCTTGTTTGCTGGCAAGAATAATATTGGTCGAGACCGACATGTTGGGTAATATTTCTGGGACCTTGGTGTCCAATTTAATTATTGCTGGATAATTGGTTACCCCCGAACTCACCACTCCGGTTTTGTTAATTCCCATCACCCGGCCGGTAAAAGTTTTATCGACCAACGCATCGAAGGTTAAAGTAACCTTGTCGCTTTCGTGGACTTTGTTGACATCCACTTCTGACAAATTGACCGCAACAATTGGTTCGCTATCACTTACAACCGTGGCAATGGTTTGCGACTGGGCAATTCCCGAAGACACCGCGCCAGAAATTAGCATTCCCGGAATATAAGTCAAATCAGAAACGGTGCCCGAGACCGGCGCCACCAAGTCTGGCGATAGTTGTTGATAAGCCAGCCAAGCAGCCGCCACTGCCACTTGTTGGTTTTTATAATCCGCTTCGGCTTGTAGCCAATCAGCATTCTCCTCAACATATTTCGGATCAGTTTTCTGAGTGTCGCTAGGGTTAGATACCCCTTTGTCATTTACAAACGCTTGGTTGGCTTTAAACAGTGCCGATTGGAGTGAATTTATTTTATCTCGTGCCGCCAAATAGCTGCTCAAAGCGGCCGCACTTTTCTGGGCCGCGGTTGGATCTAGGGTAACCTCTAGAATTTTTTGTCCCGCGGTAACACGGTCGCCATTTTTAACCAAAACTTGCTTCACCTGGCCACTGGCGGCAGATAAGATTGGCATCCGGCCCGAAGTTACCACTTGGCCCGACGCTGAAATTGCCGAAATCACTGTCCCTCGTGATACCGCGCTGGTTTGGTACTGTGGCGTAGTGTTGTTTCTTCGTCCCCAAAAAAACCAGCCGCCCAGTCCCACTAGTCCCACCAACAAGATAATCACCAGTCTTTTGTGACCCGACAATATCTCTTTAATCTTTTTCATTGCCATATTTTAGTTTTCAAAGACTGAGAAAATGCTTAGGAAAGTGACTCTTTTAGTGGCAGTTTGATTGTAAAAGTGGTTCCTTTCTTCAAAACACTGGCCACACTAATTGTTCCATTATGCATCTCTACGATCTTTTTGGCGATAGGCAAGCCCAAACCGTAGCCATGGGCGGTTCCTCCAGTTCGTGATTTATCCGCTCGATAAAAGCGGTCAAATATGTGCGGCAGGTCAGTTTTCTCAATTCCCATTCCTTGGTCGCTAACAGAAATTTGTATCATATGGTCAGTCTTGGTGGCCTTCACATTGATAGTGCTTTTTGCCGGGCTATATTTGATCGCATTATCAAATAATATTATCAATAGCTCTACCAAACTATTTTTGTCACCTTTAAACTGGTAATCTTTTGTCTCCGCGACAATTTTTATCTCCTTCTTTCTTGCCAAACTATCCGCTTTCTCCGTCGCCTCGGCAAAAATCTCATTGAGCGATACTTCACCCAAATTAATTGTGCCGTTAACTTCTTCCTGTTGTGCCAGCTGCAACAGATTATTGGATAAAATTTGCAAATTATTAATTTCTTCTAGATTATCCACTAGTAAGGCCTTAGCTTGTTTAAAGGTTAATTTTTTATCTCGCAGTGCTACTTCGGTAGTTGTTTTCAAAGCGGTCAGGGGAGTCCTCAGCTCATGCGAGGCATCGGCAATAAACTGGTTTTGTTCATCCATCATCTGGGCAATTGGCTTTAAAGTTTTGCCGGCCAGAAAATATCCCGCCGCCCCAGAAATACCCAATATTCCCAGGTTGACCAAAACCAAAACCGCCACCAGTCGATTTCGTGTTTCCCCAATTACCTCCGGATCTAAAATCGGCAGGCCCCGCGGGGGCATCGGGATCAAAAATCCTTCTCCTCCTCGTTCTCGGCGCAGCTGTGACAGTCGCTCAAATCGGGACAGCTCTCGGTTTACTCCGATAAAAATCACCACACTAAACAGTAAACTGACCATCATAATGATCAGCAAATACCAAGCGGTTAATTTTAGTCGTGCAGATTTAAACATATAATCGGTAACCAAAACCCCTTACGGTTTCAATAAGATTGGGGTTGCCTAGTTTATTGCGTAAATAACCCACATACACTTCGACGGTGTTGGGCAAAATATTCGCCTCATAGTCCCAAACGTGGCTAATAATTTGCTCTTTGGTTAAAAGTTTTCCTGGATGTCGCATTAAATATTCCAATAATCTAAATTCCTTTTTTGATAACCCCACCAAACGGTTTCCCCGGGTCACTTCAAACGTGAGGATATCCATCTTCAAATCGCCCGTGGTAAGTACCGACCCCAGTGCCTCTTTTGGTCGCCGCGATAGTGCTCTAATGCGCGCCAAAAGCTCTTCAAAGGCAAACGGTTTAGTCAAATAATCATCTGCCCCCGAGTTTAACCCGGCCACTTTGTCTTCCAGCTGTCCTTTAGCAGTAAGTATCAAAATTGGGGTGTGAATTTTTTGCTCCCGGAGTTTTCGGCAAATTTCTAAACCATTTTTTCCTGGCAGGAGTAAATCCAAGATAATCACGTCATAATCTTCCGAAGCTGCCAAATCAAAGCCCTCGTTCCCGTCATAAGCTAAATCCACTGTTACCGCTTCTTGTTTCAGACCCTTAGAAATTGAGTTGGCGATCTTGTGTTCGTCTTCGACTAACAACACTTTCATACTCGGCATTCTACCAATAATTGCTGATAAATTTCTGAGAAAACCCCAACTTGACAACACCCCCAATATTGCCTTAACCTAATATTAATGACCAATATCGCCTCTGATTTAAAAAATGCTCTTTCCGGGATGGTTTCCGGAGTCGGGGATGTGGCCGACACCACCAGGCTAGTAGCCAAAAAAACCATCGTCGAGACCCTTGGCACCGGCGGAGCTATCGCCACTTCTTCGATGCAGGTCGTCTCTGACGTCATTTCCGAAGGTGTCCAAACCGCTTCCTCTACTGGGGTGTCGGTCACCAAAGCCGCTTCCGGATTGGTCGCTGGTACCCTCGAGGGCATAAAAGACACTGGTGGAGATGTGGCTAGCACCACGTCCGAAGTGGCGCACCACGCGGTCAAAGTTGTCTCGCAAGTTGGCGGGGATGTGGGCGAAGCGGCAGTTTCGGTAGTTACCGGGGCAATCAAAGCCGCGACTGATATTGGTTCCGACGTGGGGTCCACGGCTAAAAATGCGGTTTTAGGGTCAATAAAAGCCGCCGATGAAATCGGGTCCGAAGCGGGCGGTCTAGCTCGTAAAGCCCTTCTTAATGCTGCCGCTCTTCCTCACGATCTCATCGACGCTCTTCTTACTGGGGTAAAAAATTAAGCTTTGCTCTGAACCCACATATCTCCAAGAATTCCTACGACCAATAGTACTACTCCGACAGTCAGCGCCATTGCGCCCAAAGATGGCCACAGGCCAATCGCAATCATCGCCACTGCAAATCCCGTCAACGAGTGCATCAATGCATGAGGCTTCATACATTCTTTCATCATTTTATCCATGTTCATAAATTATTCACCTCACTCTCTACCATTTAGTCTATTTCTAAATTCTTCCGCCGTCAACCATATAGGCGAAGGGGGACTTTTATAGTTGGAGTTTGCGACCGACTTAATCTCACCACTTTCTTCGACCAAATAATAGGCCATCCCATGGAGCCTTTTGATCTGTGCGTAATCAGTGGGTGAGTGGGGGATACTCCAGTTGTCTAACAAGACCAAATCACCCTTACCCACGTTTGACCAGCTGTGACCATATTCTGGTTTAATTACCACCTCGTCACCAACCCCGGCTTTAACCAAAAACACTTCTTTTTCATTTTCTAACACCAACACCCCTGTTCCCTCAGCTACAAAATATTTTTCATCCACCAAAACTCCGTGGTAGTGTCCAAACGTCTTAGTAAACTCCTGTCCCAATTTCCCTGGAGCAACCACCGTTTTATTAATCCAAAAATGCTCTCCCAAATCGGTAAACACCTGATAAACCGGATCTGGTCCCGACGTCAAGTCGGGGTCCATCAAATCCGGCCGCATCTCTAAAAGGCTTCTGCTAAATGACAATTTCATCTTTTCAGTGTAACATTCATGGGTGTTGACTATCCAACAAACCTATCAAATCGGCTCTCCGGGGGAAACGGTCTGGCAAGCCCTCGTCGATCCAAAAATAATTGCGCAGTGGAGCGGCGACAAAGCGGTCATGGATGCTAAAGAGGGCACAAAATTTACTCTTTGGAGTGGCGAGATTTATGGCACCAACCTAGAGTTAGTCCCCAACAAAAAACTGGTTCAAGAGTGGCTGACCAAAGGTTCCGACAAAAAAACCAAAGTTACTATCAGTCTGAAAAGTAAAGATGGTGGCACTGAAGTCTCCCTTTCTCACAAAAACATTTCTGACCAAAAGGCCTACGATGATTTTGCCGACGGCTGGCAAAAATACTTCTTCGGACCAATGAAAAAATTATTAGAAAGCGAGGTGAATTAAATGAATAAAGTTGTCCATTTTGAATTACCGACAAAAGATTTTGAGCGCGCCAAAAAATTTTACACCGATCTATTTGGCTGGCAAATCTCCGAGTGGCCGGGGTCAAAAACCAAATATGGCATGACCGCGACTACCCCGACTGGTGATCAGGGGCCCATTGCCCCAGGAGCAATAAACGGGGCGATCATAGAACCCTCTCAACCCTATGAGAATGTGACGATGATCACTATCGAAGTGCCCTCAATTGACGATCATCTAAAAAAGATTGAGTCTACTGGTGGCAAAACACTGATGCCCAAGAACCCGGTTGGTGACATGGGTTTTATGGCCCGTTTCCAGGATCCCGAAGGCAACGTCGTCGGTCTCTGGGAAACCGCGAAGAAATAGAGCAATTGTCCTATAACACTTGACAGCTGAGATACACCTAGATATAATCGTAGTTACTTTATGCTTGAGAGATTCAAGGTCAGAGCTGTATGTGAGCAATTAGGAATTAAACGAAAGGAAGCTAGTATTTTGGTGCATGTTCATGGTTTGACCCATGGTGGCGAAATACCCGACGCCCTTGTTTTAAAGCCTGGGGAAACTGTCAGCCAAAAGCTGGGTCCCCTTACGCATTTTGAATCTCGAAAAGACGCACTCGGAGACGAAATGCGTGGTGTAGGCGTTTGTACGAGGACCAAGAATTTAGGCAAGAAATGACTAAGAAGTATAGTCAAGACATACTACCTAGGGTCAAAAGAATGAAAGCCACCGAGATACTTAGTGCCTTAGTAAGAAAGTCCTAGTTTCCCCGAACCCAGCAAATCAATCCACCTCTATTCGCATACCACCAACTAAAAGTAATTTATGATGATACAATCTGGATTGACCATTTATTATGTTAGTTGATGAAGCAATCATTGTTGTATCTGCGGGTCATGGGGGAACAGGGAAAGCGTCTTTTTACAAAAAAGGGCGCGGTCCCGACGGTGGCAATGGTGGCAAAGGCGGCGATGTCTATTTCCAAGCCACTTCTGATCTAACTGCTTTAAATCAGTTTGCCAGCAAACAAAATTTTTCCGCCCCAGTGGGCGAGGCCGGTGGATCCAACCGGAAATATGGCCACGATGCCACCGATCTAACTCTTTTGGCTCCCGTCGGCACCGAGCTATTAGATCTAGATACTCAAGAAATCTTTTTATTAGATTCCCCTGGTCAAAAAATCTTATTGTGCCATGGCGGAATCGGCGGTCAGGGCAATGCCGCCCGGGCCAATTCCCGGATGACCACTCCAATTAAGGCCCAACCAGGAATGCCGGGCCAAAGTCGCAAACTGCAACTACATCTGAAACTCATCGCCGACTTCGGTCTGGTCGGTTTACCCAATGCCGGCAAAAGTTCCCTGTTAAATGCTTTGACCCAGGCCAACGCCAAAGTCGGCGACTATGCTTTCACCACTCTCGAGCCAAATCTGGGAGTACTGGAATTAACAGATGGCAGCAAAAAAATCATGGCCGATGTCCCGGGTCTGATCGAAGGCGCCGCCACCGGAAAGGGTTTGGGGATAAAATTTCTCAAACACATCGAAAAAGTCTCGACCATTCTTCATTGTGTCAGTTGCGAGTCAGAGGACCCCATCAAAGATTGGCAATCTGTTCACCAAGAACTCGGCGCCTATAACCCAGTGTTATTAGACAAAAAAGAACTGGTCCTTTTAACCAAAAGCGACATGGTCGACTCAAAAACAATCGCCACCCTCATCAAAAAATTCTCCAAAGCGAAAGTAGTGGCTCTCCCCATCTCCGTCCTCGACGACGAATCAATCCTTTGCCTGAAAAAGCATATAATCTAGGCGTGATTGACGCCAGCGAACTAACTTTCTCCCAGGATATTGTCGAGAGACGAATTATTGGCAAAAATGGCAAAGCTCTGTATTTCTAAAAATAAGCTAAACAATCTGTTTATGCTTCGGACCAAGCAGAATGTATGTAATCTTTTACTAGACCCGGCCCAGGACAAGAAGTTAGCAGACAAATTCGAGGAAAGTGTTATCAAATTTTCCATGAGAAATCTTACTTTAGAAATATTTTCATCACTCCTTCTAGCATCATTCTATTTTGGCACGGAAGCGAACCCAAATATCTGTTTTGACATGAAATTAGGATTTAATTCTGACACATTTAAAGATGGCGAGATAAGCTTTAATGATTTAGAAAAATGGGTAGAGAGCGACACGGCGATAGACTGTTATATATCCGACCAGCGACAAGAATTCAAATTCCAAATTAAAAGCTTTCCCGAGAAATACAAAACTCTTAACACAAAGACGTTAGTGACGTATATCAAAGAACTTTCTCAGAAAAAATATGGGGGCATGTCAGATGTAATACTAACCTTAGTTCCACAAGTAAAGACACCATTCAGCTATCTACCTGTGGACCTGAAAGTACTTGGTGAAAAATTATCAGTAACAAATATTGGGTTCAAAGAAGTCGTTTTATTACTAAACGTCTATGGGAAAGATAGTCTCTTCCGCGCCTTTAAGAAATAAGCAATATTTCCAAACACGTTTTGTCTCTCAAAAAAGATATAAGTAGTAGAATTAACACACGATATGGCCTTTAATCCTAATGCTATTTTCATCTCTCCTTCCTCTCTTTCGGATTTTGAGAAGTGCCCGAAGCTCTATTACTATCGCTATGTTTATAAAACTCCCGACACAGGATTAAAAATCCAAATCATTAACCCCGCCTTGGCATTGGGTCAGGCCGTCCACGACACTATTGAACGCTTCATTCTTTTGGAGCCATCAGCCCGGACCAAAAGCGCTCTGGACACTATTTTTGCCACTGTCTGGCAAGGGCTGTCGGGCGAAAAAGGCGGCTTTAGTTCTACCGAAGAAGAAAAAGAATATAAAGATCGGGGAGAGGCGATGCTAACAAACTTTTTTGGCAACAACCACTTTCTCACCGCCCAAAAATTTAAAATGCCCGAGTTTCTCAAGGCAGAACTGGGGGACGATTTGATTTTAACCGGCAAGCTAGATTGGATTGAAAAGGTTGGTGACGGTTATCACCTGGTGGATTTTAAAACCGGCAAGAATGAAGAAAAAGAAAACTCTCCCCAACTACCAATCTACGCCGTTTTGGCCGGGAAGATTCTTGGAACCGACGACATTAAAGCCAGCTATTGGTACCTCGATCAAGGCAAAAACCTGCGCGATTTTGCTTTGCCGGATATGGAAGAGTTTGCCCTGGATTTAAAAAGAAAAGGCCTGGTGATTAAAAAATCCCGCTTGACCAATTCTTTTGTTTGTCCCAAAGGGGAGAGTTGTTGGGCTTGCCGTGACATGGTGGCCGTCATTGTTGGCAAAAAAGGAAAATTGGTGTCAGTTGATTCGGCCCGCAAGCAAGAAATCTATATTTTGCCAAAAGAGGAAACCAAAGAAGAAGCTCCGGAAGAGTTACCCTTTTAAAACTTATAACTCAAACTCTTCAATCACGTCATTTTTATTTCTCAAAATTTTATCGTTTGTGATTCGAACCAATGATTGAGAAACAAAATTGGGGGTTAACTTTTTAAACGCTTTCTGGCAAATGGCGTTAATAGCTGTGCTAGTTTGACTTCCAGAGCGGACAAGAATAACTCCTGGGTGGTTTTTTAAAGTTGTCCAATTGTAATTAAAGTCACGGTCTAAGGTTATAAGAATTCGCCCGAGAGTTTTGCTTTCTTTTAAATGGAATAAATCAGATTTTTGAACATTGCCTCTGTCATAAGCATGAATAATTGAGACGCCAAGTGATTTGAGATATTTTGCCGAAGTAACAGGAAAATTTTCGTCTGCGTAAAGTCGCAGGCGAATTTTCTTAGAAGGCATACTGGGCGGGATATCGTTCCGACTTTAAAGTTTTCAGGACCTTTTTAACATCCTCGAGTTTAATCCATGGGTAGTCGGCCAAAAAGTCACTAAGTGAATAGCCTTCGCTGATGTAGTCAACCAAGACCGCCACGGAAACTTTACTCCCCGGGATGGTCTTTATTAATGCAGATTTTTTGATTGAAGTAGATTTCATGGTGATTTGATTGTAACAAATTTGTCAATATAAAGTGACGGGATCATATTCTTAACTAGATTAGGCCAGAAACAACTTGACAATCTAGTGCCTGTCTATATAATCCAGACAATGGAAAAAGACCCAATAGAAAGAGAAGCAGCAGCACCGAGAATAGTTTGGCTCCGGGGAAAGCTAGAACAACTTTCTGGCCAGCCGGTGAAAATTCCATCTGATATTAGCTTAGTAGAGCAACTTCTAGTAGAAGGGGCGCCAGTCCCAAATTATAACCCAGCTAAAGACCAAGGTAAGCCAACCGAGGAATGGTTGCTTTTGGAGATTCTTAAACTTCTTCCCGGCAAATATATTCGCCAAGACGTTGCCGATTATATGGCTAATCGTGGTTATCTTGAGCGACCGCCGGCAAACTCAGTGCCTGAACTTGTTGATAGACAACTTAACGCTTCCATCAGAGAATTAGTTGATGTTTTTGGTGGTATTAACGACGAGATCAAAAGACAAAAGCGAGCGAAATTAGTTTCTTCTGGATAGATCAAAAACCACCGGGTAAATTTGTTTTTCCCACAAAGAATATTCTTTAGCCGAGGGGTGGAGTCCGTCAGTGGCAACCGGGGTGGGATTATGTTTTAGAGTTGTAGATCCTACTTGTTCCACTGCCAACAACACTCACATTATTATCTCTAAAGAGTACTGCCGAAGAGTTATTGATCGCGTAAATTTTATTATCTGTCGTCTGGCTATATTTTTCTGCATTGTCATAAGAAACTATCTCCGGGACATGGGGTGAAACTTCAAAATTTACCCAATTTAATCCTTTTAAATCTATTAAACCAACATCGTTTGGGTCGGCTGGCTCAACGCCAGCTACATTAATGTTTGGCGTGGCAATAATGCTGCCAGCGCTGACCCCAACATAGACTTTGTTGTCAGCTATAAATTGATTCATCATCTCATCAAATCCAGTTTCCCTGATTTTATTTAATAAATAGAACGTGTTTCCTCCACAAACATACATGACACTGCAATCTTTAATTTCTTCAAAATCAACATTTCGTTCAAGATTAATATTCTTAATATTATCTGCCAATATACTAAGGTTAATTAATTCCCGTCGTGACTCTTCAACATATTTCAATTCTTCTTCAATCCTTGAAGCCGTTGGAACAAAGGCCACTTTTATATCTTTCGGTTCTTTCGCTGCTAAACCGAAAAATGCCTCGGTGATTTTGGGATTTGATAGACCGGTGGAGGTCAGAAGCAATTTCATCTTATACTTGGGCCTTGCCTAAAAAATAATTCACTATTTCCACTGTGTTTGGTACGGTTTCATATTGTCTTACTTCATTTGGGTTAATCCATTTATATTCAGTATGTTCTTTATTAAGAATGATATCGTTGTCGGATATTTTTGCCAAAAAAGTCACCACCGTCCAGTTGCTATCGTTCGTTTCTAAATTATATTTTGGTCCTTCCCGAACAATTTTTCCCTCGACACCCAATTCATCTTTGATCTCTCTTAGGGCAATCTCCTTGAAGTTCTCTTCGGCAGATAATGGGGCAGCGCCGACAACAAACCACTTGTTTGGGTAGAGTTTTTTATCGGGTGCCCGTTTTAGGAGCAGAACCTTGCCCTGTTGGTCAACAACTACACAAGCCATTGCATAGTTTTGTTGATTATTATCCATGCGCTTATTCTAGCAGACAAAGAAAAAGACGATAATTTCTTCACAATATGGTAATATTCTGTTATGGCTCCTATAGATTTAACTAAATCTCTTAAAAACTATAAATCTGGTTGGGTGGCAGTTAATAAACAGAAAAAAGTAGTTGCCCATGCCCCATCTTTTGCCGCAATCTGTAGAAAAATTAAGGAAGGTCCTGATCTTCTTCTGCTTCCCGCAGCCAAAAACTATTTTGGCTTCGTGGCCTCTGTTAATGGCTAAGTACCACCCATTTAGTTTGACCCATTTTGTCCTCTTGACGAAAAAGACCCGAAAGGGTACCTTGTTTGCATGGCCTCTAAATTGACCGTTTTTCAGGGCAAAAAGATCCGCAAGGTCTGGGACGAAGCCGAAGAACAATGGTATTTTTCCGTGGTGGACATAGTTGAAGCCTTGACCGACAGTCTCAACGCCAGGGACTATTGGTTTAAGATGAAGATCAGAGTAAAAAGTGAGGACGGGATTGAGTTGTCGACAAAATGTCGACAACTGAAATTAGAAGCTTCTGATGGGAAAAGATATTTAACCGACGTATCAAACACCGAAGGTATTTTCAGAATTATTCAATCAATTCCTTCTCCCAAGGCTGAGCCGTTTAAGTTGTGGCTTGCTCGGGTGGGTTATGAACGTGTCGAAGAAACCGAGGATCCAGAAAAAGCGATCCAACGGGCAATGGCGACTTATTTGAAAAAAGGTTACTCCAAGAGCTGGGTTGATCTTCGTCTCAAAAGTATCGAAATTCGCAAAGACCTAACCAACGAATGGGACGAGCGAGGCGTCAAAACTGGTGACAAGTTTGCCATTTTAACCGATGACATTACATTTGCCTGGGCGGGACTTCGCACCAAAGATTATAAAAAACTAAAGAGCTTAAAGAAAGAAAATCTTCGGGACAATATGACCAATCTGGAGTTGGTTCTCAATATGTTGGCGGAGACATCAACGACAGAAATTTCAAAAAAAGACAAGCCAGTAACTTTTCCGGAAAATCGCAAGGTTGCTCGAAAAGGTGGTGGTGTGGCGGGCGTTGCTAGAAAACAACTAGAAAAAAGACTTGGCCGCTCGATTATTTCAAGAGCCCGAATGCTATCGGGAAAATGAGTTTTTCCCACAAAGAATATTCTTTGGCGCTGGGGTGTAACTGGTCGCTGGATACTAGAGACTGGTCACTGGCCATTTGTTGAGACAGTTTGTAAACATCCACCACTGGCAAGTTTCTTTTTGCCGCTTCGGTTTTAATAATTTCATTAAACTGGGCAATGCCTTTGGAATTTCCCACCGGATCGCCAAAAGTTTTCCCTGTTGGCGTCACTGAAAAGTCGGGGATGGTGATAACCACCAATCTATTTTTCGGCAGTTTGGCCAACATGTGGTCCAGTATTGCCACTAGATTTTTTTGGAATGATTCTTTCGAATAGCCACGATTAAAATCGTTTACCCCAATCAAAAGTGTCGCAAAATCTGGTGATGATTGATCAAAAACCGGCAGTTGTTCCGAAATTACTTCGTTGGTTGCCTTACCATTTCTCGCTGGATTAGCCACCAGGCGAACTTTGACTCCGTGATCATTTAAATCGCGGGTCAACACTTCCGGCCAGCTATCCTTGGGATCGACACTAGTCCCAATCGTATATGAGTCACCAATTGCAACGTATCTTATTTCGCCTGGTATATGTTTCATTGTTCTCACCACTAACAAAATAATAACCAAAACTAAAATAATAATTTTCCCAATCATGGCCATCTAATAGTATACTAATGGAAGTATATGGCCAAATTTAAAATTAAATTAATTGACAAAAATGACGTGGCGAAGGACACCATGGCCTTTCGCTTTGCCAAACCTTCCGGCTATGTTTTTGCTGCCGGGCAGCACACCGGTTGGACTTTAATTAATCCGGCGCATACGGATGCCGAGGGTAATGCCCGGACTTTTTCTTTTGCCTCCGCCCCCCATGAAGATTTTTTGATGATCGCCAGTCGTTTGCGCGACACCGCCTTTAAACGAGTGCTTCATAACCTGCCTGCCGGCAGGCAGGTTGAAATCGAAGAACCATTTGGGGATATGATTTTGCATTCCGATTCCAAGCGCCCCGCGGTTTTGATCGCTGGAGGAATCGGCATTACCCCTTTTCGCAGTATTGTCTTGGATGCCGCCCATCGTCATCTCGCCCATCAAATATTTCTTTTCTATTCTAACCGCACTCCGCAGGATGCCCCCTTTCTCGACGAGTTGCAGTCAGTTGACGGTTTCAAATTTAAATTAATTCCCGTCTTCACCGAAGAATCTGGCCACATTACCAGTGACCTGTTAAAAAAACATGTTAGCGATTTAACTAAACCCGTTTTCTATCTCGCCGGCCCGACCAAATTTGTTTTGGCCATTCGCAATCTCTTAACCTCTTCCGGCGTCGACGATCTCTCAATTAAATCCGAAGAATTCGAAGGGTATTAATATTATTTGTAAAGTTGGCTGTGGGTCCCAATAGCATACAGAACTATGAAAATTTGATTGTCGTTGTTTTTGTCCTCCCTAAAAATTATTCTCCAATCACCGGTGACATTAATACTTCTATACCCTTTATAATCCCCAGTCAAAGAGTGATTATTCAAGGCAGAGTTAAACGGGTCTGATTTAAAAATTTCCAATCTTACTGTTGCAGCTGTCTGGATATTAGCCGGCGACCTTTTGTAGAGTTTAAGAAACCGGCGGGAAAAATTAACTTTTAACACGCTTTCTTTTTTTGGGTTTGGCTATTTTATCCAAATAAGCTATTGCGTCATCAAAATTATCGAAGCCAACTGTTCTTCCTGCCTTTATATCTTCCTTTGATTTTTTTATAGATTCAATCAGGAAATCACTTGGTTCCTCACGGGTAGTAAACGTCACCGATCGGGTGCGCACCGCATGCCGAAGCAGCCCGTTTATCAGGGTCGTTATTCCCAGCCCTAATTCATCGGCCAACTGTTGGGCCTGAAGCTTTAAATTGGGATCTGTCCTAATGTTAATCACTGCCGAGTTCATAATGACAGTATATCATATTTATATACATTGTCAATACATAGCCATTTATCCAAAATATACAAGACTCCAAATAACTTCAATAGTATTGGCGGCGGTTTGACATCCGGTATATAATCAATGAATGTCACTAGTGGGAGTATATGAACGGGATTTTCCTGTCCTGACGATTTCAATTGAGAAAGACCCCGGGGTATTATCATACGAAAAGAGAATTGCCTGTGGATGCGGCAAACAACTGGTTTATGGCCGGGGTACTGAAAAACAATCTACCTGGGAAGGGGAACGAGTGGTCATCACCTCAGTAGCCAGATATCACTGTGATAACTGTGGTTTAACGGCATTCCTGCCCGAAGTAGCCAGAGAAATACAAAAAGAAATTATCCAAGCAAGAAAAAGATTATCTGCCAGTGTCTAATATGAATAAAAAAATTACTGAGAAAGAATCACCATTTCTAGTTGTTTCCGTCAAAAAAGGTCCGCGAGTACCATCATATGAACGGTTTTTGCCAGACGGATGTGGGCCTGATGGCGGCTTGGTTTATGGCCGCGGACCAATCGAATCATACACTACAGACGGTTTACGAGTAGAGGTTACCACTATCCCTCGGTATGAGTGTGCATATTGTGGTCTAGTTGCCTTATTGCCCGAAGTAGCCAAAGAATTAAATGAAACAATTGGCAAAGCGCGAAAACGACTCACTGCCACAATTTGATCTGATATAGTAGAAGGGTGTTAATTCTCCTCTTCTTTGCTTTTATCTCGGGACTAGTCACCATTCTGGCTCCCTGCATTTGGCCACTGTTGCCCATCGTTCTTTCCGCCAGTGCCACTGGTGGCAAAACTAAACCCCTGGGGATTACTGTCGGAATCGCCATCAGTTTTGCCGTTTTTACTCTGTTTATTTCCGTCCTGATCAAACTTTTTCACCTCGACCCCGATGCCATCCGCCTGTTTGCCGTCGCGGTGATCATTTTTCTTGGCATTACTCTCCTTATTCCTTCTCTTTCCGCCAAGCTAGAAGCTTGGGTCAGTCGTCTCAGTAGCCGATTTGCCAATTTTCAAAATTTGGGTAATGGTTTTTGGGGCGGGCTGGTGACCGGATTGTCATTGGGGATCGTTTGGTCACCATGTGCTGGGCCGATTTTGGCGACAATTGCCACTCTGGCCGCGACCACGGCCGTCTCTGGGCAACTAGTTTTGATCACTGTTGTTTATGTCATCGGCGTTGGCATCCCATTGTTTCTTTTTGCCGTAGCCGGCAATTTGCTTTTTACTAAATCCCGTTTCCTCAATCAATATCTTGGTCGGATTCAACAAGTTTTCGGCGTGATTATGATTTTGACGGCCTTAGCAATTTATACCAATTATGATAAAGTGCTCCAAGTTAAACTACTCGATGCTTTTCCATCGTATACTAATTTATTAACCAAATTTGAAACCACCGATACTGTTACCAAACAGCTCGATGTTCTCAAAGGGACCAAAGAACAAATGAATAATCCCAAACTCTATCGCGCTTCTGACTTTGTCGGGATCAGCCATTGGCTCAACCTGCCTGCCGGCAGGCAGGCTCTGACTATCGCCGATTTAAAAGGAAAAGTCGTTCTGGTCGATTTTTGGACTTACACTTGCATCAACTGCATTCGCACTTTGCCCCACGTCGTCGACTGGTATGACAAGTACCACGACAAAGGTTTGGTCATAGTCGGCGTCCACACCCCAGAATTTGAGTTTGAAAAGAAAACCGAAAACGTCCAAGCCGCCCTCAAACAATATGGCATTAAATATCCTGTCGCCCAAGACAACGACTATGCCACTTGGAATGCTTACGCCAATCACTATTGGCCGGCTAAATATTTGATCGACAAAGAAGGCTATGTGCGCTATACCCATTTTGGGGAAGGGGAATATGACCAAACGGAAAAAGTCATTCAAGACCTCCTTGGCATCTCCATGGGCACCAGTAGTCTCACCGATCAGACACCAACAATTCG
>OBEQ011331451.1_pt1 | contig 19512 bp, 34 predicted proteins | sample 1670901 | NCBI WGS metagenome assembly OBEQ01 (sample SAMEA104232315, study PRJEB22302) | groundwater metagenome | biome: forest; feature: aquifer; material: groundwater | place: USA | collected 2011-08-07 | depth 5.4 m
CAAATCCAAAATGGAATACCATATCATCAATTATCCTTCCGTATCCAGGGTCTTGTCCGGGGATTCCCATGATGTGGGAGATTTCGAGTCCAATTTTATTGTCGTTCCTGTATTGTTCTCCCCACCAGTAAGCGGTAACGTCATCATCAGAACCTCGGTTGATGTAGTCTGTCCAAGCCCACGCGTGCCAGTCGTAATTAGTCCAGCACATTGGTACATTTGCAAGGAGGCGGTTGTGAAATCTTGTAAATCCCCCTTGTTGTGCAAACTCTCTAAAGACATCTGTTCTTGCAACAGCAAAAGTAGGGGACATAGAAAAGAATGGTTTACCCGGAGGGTAGATGGTGTCTTCGGGTTTGGACATAAAATGAAGTTGTCCTGCAAAAGTGAAGTTTTCTTCCTCGATGAGTTTAATGGGAAGGTACAGCCAATTACGATTTATTCCGTACGCGTCGTTATCCATCCTGCAAACATAATCTGTTTTGATGTCGCAAAATCGTAACGCGTAGTCGAGACCATACCCACTCCATAAGTCTTTTGTTCTGACGATACGGATGTCCGCACTGTTTCCAAACTCCTCCACAACCTGATTGTAGGTGCTCTCCTTGCTTTGCTCGATGATAAGCAAGTGCTGTTCTATATCAGGATGAATTTGTTTGCGTGTTTCCCTTACCCATGCTCTCAGGAAATGGATGGATTCAAAGTGGGTGGTTATTATGGTTATCGAGGTTTTCATATATTTTTTAGTTGTTTAAATTTTTCCATTATTTGTCCTGCATCCTCTCTGTAAGAGCGTACTATTTTTAATGTTTCCTTATCAAACCAGTGAGATTCATAATTGTCAAGGTAATAGTGTCTGATTGAAGATTTGTCTGTACCGTGTTTTACACCTATTGAATTTAGTGATTCCATATTATTTTCCAGTAATAAAAAATTTTGGCATTAGTATAATAAATCGTCCTCCTTTTTCAAGATATTCTGCTTCTCGTTCCATGAACTCTGATAAAAAATGTGCAGTCCTTTATGTTCAGTTTTTTGCTCACTTTTAGCTTTTTAGTTTATCTTTTGAACAATCAAGTGACTTTTCCTTTTCTTCAAAAACCCTAATCTTTTCCGACAAAACAAATATTCTCTCTTCAATAATTTTAATTTTTTCGGGAATCAATTTTAAATTTTCGACGACAGCGGCTTGAAACTTTAGATTACTTTCCAAAAATTCTTTAATTTGTTGTTCAGAAGTTGTTTCCATTATTTCATTTTAAATTGTTTTTAAATAATCAAAAATTTCGGACAAGGCACAATAAATTTTCCGCCGCCATCTAAATAGTCTTTTTCCCTCTCTACAAAATTTCCAATAAATCCCCACGACAGCACTAAACAATAATCCGGTTTAGCCTTTCTAAACTCATCTTCCGAAACTATTGGTATGTTAGTGCCGATTGTCTTTAATCCCCATTTAAACTCGCTTCGTTCAGCAATGGCTGCTATAAGAGAATTGTCTAATTCAAAATATTGTAATAATGTATTTCCTTTACTTGAAGCCGAATATCCCCAAACCGTTTTACCTTCTGATTTTACCTTTTTAATAAAGTCAACAGTTTGTTTTTTAAGTGCATTTATTTTATCGTAAAAATTCATCCAAGTCTCTTCTTCTTCCAGTTTTCTTATTCTTTCATAAAAATTAAGACTTTCTATTCTATAATTACAAACATCCCTGTGCGCCTGAGTTGAGAACAAATTGTCACTTGCTGTTTTTTTACGGATATACACTCTGAATGAACCTCCGTTAATAAAATTTAACTGGCAGTCAACCACTTTAAAACCGTTTCTTTTTAAGTAAGGAGTTAGCGTATTTAAGCAGAAATATTTTTGATGTTCCGCTAAAATGTTATCAAAGGCAACTTGATCAATCATTAGTCCGGAATGACTTAATTGTATTACAAACAATCCTTCATCGTCTAAAACTTTATAAACATCTTGCAAAAACTCATCTGTATTTTCAATGTCATAAAATACAGCAATAGCAGTCAGTATTTTAATTTTATGGTTTCCGTATTTACTCGCTATATAAGTTTTTGCACTAAAGAACTCCTGTATAATTAAATCAGAATGGATTTGAGATTCTTTTTTAAACGAATCATCAGCAGGATCAATTCCTATTCTGGTTAAATTTTTTGGAACGAAAGACAAGAGAGTGCCATCATTACAGGCAATATCACAAAAAATATCCCCATCTTTTGTTTTTATAAGCGATAAAGCAGAATCAACAATTTCTTTTAATTCTTTAACCATACTTTCATTTATTCCAGACCTATAAAAATATCTGCCAAACATTTTATTTAAAGGTGCAGTGGTTTCTAATTTAACAACCCTTGTATTTTCATCCATTACAAGTTGTAAATCATGCCTTATACCATTATTTTCTTCGCCATCTTTTATAAAATCGCTGATATAGATATTTCCAAGAGTAAAGAGTTTAATCATTTTGTTTTGCTTTTTTAGCTTCTATTGTTTTGAGCATTGTCTTTCTTCTTTTTTCCGAAGTTTCTTTTGAAGGCTTGTCGTTACCATTTAGTTTCCTTTTTTCCCAACATTTTTTAATAAATTCGGTTCTGGCTTGCGCCGCTTCGGGGGAGTTCCATTCCAAACTTTCTTTTGTTTTCTTCCATTTTAACTTGGTAGCCTCTTTAAACGCCTCAGATGTGTTTTTACCTAACATACTTTTTCGTCTTTTTTCTCGGGTTTCTTCCGAACATTTCTGCACACCCGTTAATCCTTTATTCCACACAACTAATTTTCCTGCATCGTACAATTTCTTTAATGCAATTCCAGTGTTCTTTTTGTGTTCTGGAGTATTCTTTTTGCCTTTTTTAACGAAACTACATTTTATAATAGTTTCTTCAGAATGTTTCCCTTTGCTTCCTCCGCATTCTTTTAAATTTAAACCTGTGCTTTTATTTCTGGAATCATATAAATCAGAATAATAAATTTCCCACCTATTTAAATCGCATTCTTCACATAAATGTATTATTTCAAATATATGTGCTTCCCAACCATACTTTAAAATAGATTGGTGTAGCTTTCCCTGCCTCGGGCATCCATATCTATATCTATACTTCCTTTTTTCACAATCTATTGATTGTCCAATATAAACCCTTCCAGAAGGAGAAGTGATTTTGTAAATACCACAGATAGGAGTTGCCTTCATGTTATAAAAATTAGTCCCAATCAACAAGGGGTTACTACCTGTTCCTTTTGAGAAGAGATACCCTGTATCATGGGACGTATTTTTAATAAGTTGATTTTGCATAGAACAAGTAATAACCGTTACAAATATAGGAATTATTTAATAAATTCCAACTCGTAAGAAATCATGATCCTGATAATATCGTCCACAGAATGTTTGCTACTCCAATCAAGTTCCTTCTCAATTTTCGCTGTGTTCGCCTTCATTGTTTTAAAATCATTCTTGCGATGTAACACCTCATCGTACTCGACATGGTCCTTGTAATTCAATCCTACGTACTCAAAACACTTTTCTACAAACTCTTTGGTAGATGTAACTATCCCGCTTCCTATGACGTAATCATCCGCCTTCTCTGCTTGCATCATCAGGTAACACGCTTCCACTGTATCAGGACTGTAAGACCAATCTCTTAGTTGACTTAAATCTCCTAATTTTAATTTTTCATCACTGCCATTTTTTATTCTCGCAACAGCAGAAACAACTTTTTTTGTAAAAAATTCTTTTCCTCTACGTTCACTCTCATTAGGAAATATTATTCCCGAGCAAGCAAAAAGTCCTTTATCCTGACGAAACATCTTGCACATATTTGTTGCGTACAATTTTGCAGCACCGTAGGGGTGTGTAGGATGTGAACACGTCTGCTCATTTTGAAATCCTGACTCGTCGTTACCAAAGATAAGACAAGAGGATGCTTGAAAGAATTTAATGGATATGTCTATCTCGTAAATCGCTTCTAAAATATATTGAGGAACCCTTGCGTTGATTTCCATCAAGTAGTCAAGGTCGTCCCATATTTTAGATGTACTTGTTATAGCACAGAAATTATAAACCTCAGTGGGACGAGTAAACCTTAAAAGAGTTTCTATCTCGGGTTTGTTTTGCACGTTAATTCTGTGAATTTTAATATTAGAATCAAGTGTCAGCTCATACAATTTATTCATGTCTGCATTGACGCGTGCAACACCATGCACCTCGTACCCCTTGCTTGCAAGAAGTTCGCATAGGAATGACCCCATTTGCCCAAGAGCGCCAAACACAACAGCTTTCTTCATTGTTTTTTGTGTAGTTTGGTTATTTTATAAAGCTTTTGAGGTTTGCCGGAAATAATGAGTTCATTTATTTCCTCATCAATCGCTTGTATCAACTCGTTACGAAATCCATTTGTGGTATTTGTTATTCGAGCTGCTTTTGCAACTTCCGCATCTGTTGCATTAGGGTTGCGTTTAATATCCTCTGCAAACCAAATGCGAATATTTGATATGCAAAGTTCATCACAAAGTTGTCCGATGGTTTTTTTCATTTCATTTGGGTTATCAAAATTGAAATCATATTTTTATTATCAAAGAAATTCAATTCGCAAGTAGCACCCGCTTCTTCTATTGGTTTCCTGAAAAGATTCCAAAGAGTGTATGGAGAATACCAAGCGTAATGCATCAAAACAATTTTTTAACTATCTCACGAAATTGAATGAATTGGGTTCTAATTGTAAGCTCGGTTGAAAGACATGATCCACCCCACGAATTTTCTTTATTGGCATCACTCAATCGTTCCCTATACATCTTATACCGCTCTACCAAATAATCCGGACTAAGGTACTTGTAATGATACATCGGGTATTTCTTAGTGCCGTAATTTACATTCCCGTCCGGGTTGCAAGCGTGTGCCCCCATTATGTAATTTATGTTTGTTATCTGTGTCCTGTTAAACAGCAAACATTTGTCGTAAAAAATAGCGACCTGTTCATCCCTGTATCCATGATTAATTCCCGCAATGTTTAAGTTATCCTCCATATTAACCATCATGTATCCTTCCGCCTGAATAATGGTTCTGCCATAAGACTCCTCCACCCTTAATTCTCCTTCTGAAATGTCGAGCCATTCGTCGAGATCGCAAATTAATACCCAGGGGGTTTCCGCAGTTTTCCAATGCGTATTCTTAATATACTGAAACATGAGGTCTGAGAGTTTATTATAAGTGTTGAACGTTATCACTTCACACTGTAATTCGGATGCACACTTAATTGTACAGTCTGAGGACTCGTTATCGTATATAACTATTTTACAATTAGGAAACCTGCGCCTGTAATGTTCAACTGCAAAAGGCAACAACAATTCCTCATTCCAAGTTATCAGGTAAATAGTGATGAGGTCGTTATATTTTTTTATAAAATTTTCCATTTATGACCTGATTTCCTCGTGATTTTTATCTAAGGCTACGATTTTGGCAGGGAGATGTGCTATGCCCCACCTTTCCCTTTGTTCCATACTCGGTACAGAACAATACTCAGGAGTTAATTCGTTTATTATCCAATCAGGATAAAGGATACCTATTGCATAATTTAAAAAATAATTCCAAAAAGTTTCATCATGATAAATTGCTAAAACGTTTCTGCTTTCATCATCTGCAATTTTTTCTGATAACAATTTACACACCGTTAAATATTTGTCCGTTCTACCTGCTTGGAATCCTCCGCAAAAATACTTTTTCTGAAACTCTGGTTCAATATAAGAAAGGGATTCGGGATTATTGCCTCCGCTTCCCCAACCGTTGTTATACCAAAATCCAGGGTGACGCACCCCAACAATATCTCCCTGCAAAATTTCATCAGAAATTGTATCTACGAAATCCATGTCAACATCACTATAAAAAACCCAATCACATCCTGCAAAATGATAAGCGTGTTCTGTAAATATTTTGTAACGGTACAGGGAAATAGTCGGAAAAGAATAAGGTTGCACAAGATGCTGCTCTATTCTTACCCTGTCTGAGCCGTGTACGTCCATCAATTCATCAGTAAACAAGTGTACTATAATTTGGTGTTGTGGCAGGAAATTTTTTATAATTCCCGGTAAGATAGGGGCAACAAAACTTTTATACTTTCGCGTTGCGAGTAAACAGAGAGCTATATTCATTTTATATCAGAGTCCAAGTATTAGGGTAATACAAATCATCGGTTTTATTATATTCTCCTGCCTCTGCAAACCACTTTTTAGGCGCAATCACAATTTTATTGGGATTAGTGTTTAAAAATTGCTGCCACCAGCTAAACGAAGAATTAGCAACGATATTATGAGAACAATTAACTCCTATCGCAAAATCCATTACATCTGAAAATCCACAAAAAGAAATATTATCCTGAAAAGTAAAATGCTGTTTACAATAATCAATGTCATCCGACATCACAAAGAACTGATGCGTATCGTCAAACCTGCTCATCGCTTCCCTATACCAATCAACAGATAAGTTATGAAAGTAATGCGACATACTAACATAATCCGTTCGTCTAACATGACAAGAAACAGGTGTTTTTCCATTAGAGTGCACATTTATAAATTCTTTTGCCGCAAGTTCAAACTCCAGCTTTAATTTAAACATCGCTCGTATTTCCTGTTCACAATGTTCCCAATATTTTTTTGATTGCCAATATCCTGATAAATCAACGTTTTCAAAATACGGAATTTCATCGTAAGCAAATCGCAGTTCTTTGTAAATAGGATATTCCGGCAGTGCGTTTGTTTGATTAAACGAACCTTCAAATGCACTAAAATATTTCCAATCACTCGGCAATAAATAAAGCATATTGTGCTTACGAGCGTAACCAATAGCACACGAAATTTGAAACATCGCGTTAGACATTTGTCCGTTTTTTCCAAGTTCAGACACTACCACCATCACATACATTTTAATTGAGTATTGAAATTTTTTTGAAGCATAGCGGAAGAATCCATTTCCTGATCAACTATGTTTGAATATGACGGTCTTTGAAAAGCTAACATCGGTTTGCTAAGATAGCACTTTCCCTGCGGCTGAACAAACTTTGTGAATATTATATCAATAGGCTCATTCATCCCCACCTGCCTCATTGCCTGCAAGCATTTCCTCCATCCGTTCTTACTGTAAGCTACCGCGTGCGTTGCCAACATCGTCTGTACCTGTAACAGAGTATTGCAGTCCGGGACTTTGTTCATAACTGATTGTACGTTGGCACCTAAATAAAGCATATCCCAATCTATTTTCAGAAGTTCTGCGATGGTGTCGTTTAATCGCCCGTTAATATTATCAACGCAAAACATTACGTCATCTTCAAAAATCAATATGTTCCCTATATCCCACTTCTCCGCATATTCAAATAGCCTTAAAACCGTCATATACAACCCACAACTTCCATTTATATGTGGAACAGCTTCCACTACCTCGAAAGGGATTCCATGCCCTGATAACTCATGTGTAGCAGATTGAAGCCTGTCTGGACGGCATAAAAGGTTAATTAAATAGATTTTGTCATAATTTTTATGCCACATCGTTCAAATTTAAGATTATTTCGTATTTTAAATCCCATCTGCTTCAGCTTTGGGATACAAAATGCGTTATTTTGAAAAAATAAAATATTTTTGTAGTTTAATGTAATTATTTGTATATTTGTATTGTGAAGTCGTATAAATTCAGAATAAATCCTACTCCAAAGCAAGAGAAAATTCTTTACAATACTCTTTTTAGTTGCTTCAAACTTTATAATACCGCTTTGGAACATCGCAGAGAAGCATATCGTATTTCTAAAAAATCCATTTCTTGGTATGAACAAAACCATCAGCTTCTCGAATTGAAAGAAGCGTTTTCCGAATATTCTAATATACATAGTCAGGTATTGCAGAATGTTTTGCAACGCGTTGATTTTGCTTTTAAAGGCTTTTTTAGAAGAGTTAAAATAAGCAAAGAGAAGTGTGGCTTTCCGCGTTATAAAAGTTTTGATAGGTACGATTCGTTTTGTTTTTCGCAAAGCGGATTTAGTGTTACAGATAAAAGAATAAAACTTTCTAAAATAGGATTTGTTAAAGTAAAGTTTCATCGTCAAATTCCGGGTGGTTCTAAAATAAAAACTTGTACTATTAAAAGAGAAGGCAAAAAATGGTATGTAGTTTTTGTCTGCCAAACTCATGAACCGGATGTTATTAAAAAAGTGGTTTCTAATGCTATTGGCATTGATTTGGGGCTTACTAATTTTGCGGTATTGAGTAATGGAACTGAAATTGCTAATCCTAAATATCTCAAACAGTCGGAAGAAAAACTCAAAACAATTCAAAGCAAATATTCTAAAGGTAAAAGCAAAAATGCTAAACGCCAACTTAGTAACCTTCATCACAAAATCGCTAATCAGCGTAAAGATTTTCAACATAAACTTTCTTATAATTTGGTAAATACTTATGACCTTATTGCTTATGAGGATTTGAAAGTAAAACAAATGATTGAGGATAACAAATACAATCTTCAAAAACATATTTCTGATGCCTCTTGGGGTAAATTTATTTTTATGCTTAAGTACAAGGCTGAAAGCGCCGGCACTTATTGTATAGCGGTAAATCCGAAAGGCACAACACAAAAGTGCAGCAAATGCGGAACTATTGTACCAAAATCTCTCTATGTACGACTTCACAATTGTACTAACTGCGGATTCGTTGCCGATAGGGATGTAAACGCTGCACTCAATATTCATAGGTTAGGTATTAGCCTGGTTGATAATCATATTTTATGTTTGTCTCCGAAGCCATCATGCTTTAGCTGATGGTAGTTCACTTAATTTTTTGTTCCTGCCGCAATTGCGAAGAACAACTGCGGATAACAGTCGCTTGAACGAAACGTTGCAAAGAGACAGGCAACCTTCGTCAAGCTTGGTGTTATGGGAAATTTAAAAAACCTTTTCCCCCTCCGCACTAAAGAACACTTCATTCGGATTGAACACTCTGCTTTTAGTTCCATCGGAATAATGTATGTCGTAATACCATTTATCCCCTTCACCTGCTGCTGGGTGCTGTTCAATCTTATCGCACTTCAAGTTGCCATACATTATTCCTACCGTTCTGTTTGTAAATTCTTCTCCGTTTTCAGCAGAGGTAAACCAGTTGTAATTAATTGCTTTTATCATTGTAATTTCGTTTTTAATGCCTCCCCAAAAGGTTTTTTAAACTATCCCATAACATTGGGTTTGGCGTTATGCCGTAAGATAGTTTTGTGCAAGAAATAATCATTTGAGTTACGGCACAAACGCAAACCCAAATACCGTTATGTCCCACGCTTATATAAAACTTGTTTTGACAATGGTGGACGAACTGCGGATAGCCGGATAAATTTTTGTTATTTCCCCGTCGTCTTCGTTTACAACTTCCATAGGTTGCTTCAATGTTTTAAACAAGTCTTCCTTTTCTTTGACTTTATTGTTGTATTCTTCCTGATATTGTTTCAAGATTACATACTGAGAATCATTTACATTTTTGAAATCCCAACGAACCCCGGATTCGCATACTTCAAATTTCACACCATTCAACACAAGTTCTTTTTCAGGATATAATTGCGCTTGTTTTAGTGCGGCGGCATCCAGAGCTTTCTTAATTAATTCGTGGACTTTTTCCAAACTCTTTATTCTACAAAGTAAAGATAAAGCGTCTATTGAACCTTCGTCCAAAGCAATCGTCAATTCCTGTGCAAATTTCCCAATCGTTTCTTTATTCGCGGGTAAATTTTTTATTATTTCTAATTCCTTCATTTTTATTTTGGTTTTAAAATTTCTTCTAACGTGACTTTAAAAAGTTTGTGCGCTTTTTTTCTTGTGTTTCCATAACCGGATACATCATACTTTTTAGAGTATATGATGTATGCGCTTGAGGTTTTGTCATACCATTCTTTCACAGCGATTTCCAAAAAATAATTTGAAAGTGGGTTTTTAATCTTTCTCATTCTATTGCGTTTCAAAATAATGTTTATAATATTCTTCTTCTGAATCCGATACTCCTTCGATGCAAACAATTTCATTGGCTTGCAAATCCACATTAAAAATCAAAGAAAGGTCTATATAATAGTTACCAACTTTCGCACATAATTTATCCTTATGCGGACTTTTTGCAACTATAAAATTTCTTTGAATAACCCACGCATATTCCGATTCTTTAGGTGCTTCTGAAATCTTTTCCATTTCGCCTTTTCCTACATCAAAAATGTAATATGCAGAACTCATTAGTGCGGGTTTAGTGCGAACTATAATCACCTCATCATCTTCTTTCAGGAGATCCCCTTTCCAGTCTTTAAATTCTGTTATTAAGCTCATCGCAGTTAATCAATTTATATCTTGTTTCGATTAGGTGATTGTGATTTGTTACGTTCTGGGCATTGTATGAGTACCCTCCTTTTTCCAAAACTAAAAATGGATAGGCGCAATAAATATTTGCATGAGCAATCTCAGAAATCCATGTATCCAAATTGTAAGGTTCTTCTGCTTGCAATAATGTATCGTAAAACTTAGATTTTATGATTGAACAAGTAAGCCCGCTTAATTTTCCATCAACCCGCGCCGTAAAGTAATTCAGTGGAACAGGTGTGCCATCGTAAATATTAGTTAAAAAAATATCACAAGGACGGTTATCTTCGGTATGCTCCGTTATCCAAGTATTCAACTCAAGAAATCGTTTCCAAGCGCCTTTACAAAGGAACAAACAATCATCTTCTAAAATACAGCATTCTTTCATTCCCTCTCTTTGTGCCCATTTTATACACTGCTTAAAACTCCGCATAATTCCTACACAAGGTTGTGAATGGTGCATTATTGCAGGAACCATGTTATGCTTATCAATTTCCTGCTCCTTTAATTGGTTCAGGATATGTTCTTTCCGGGTATTGTCGCCGGGTGTCATTATGATGTAAGGTATCATTGTTATAAATCCATTGGTCTACAGTATTTGATTAATTCAAAATTCTTTTGTTCCATGTTTGTCATTTCGTATCTAATAAATCGGTTACATTTCCTTTGTTATCTAAAGGCTTTCATTTATTTCTTTAATCTCACAGTCCTTGATTGTTTCTTGTTGTTCTTTATCCAATGCGGTAGCAATTATTCCAGCAGCATCTATAGTGGCATTACAAAGATTAGGAGCCTCTACAATATTTTCTCTGAATACATCCCCCATAAAATTTTTTAATGTTATTTTATATTTTTTCATTCACTTCTAAATTAAATGGTGCTAATTGTACATTAATTTCTTTAATCAACTCCTTCTCTTTCATCCCATAAATCCGCGTCCGCAAATCCAAATGCTCATCAATCATCCCCTGCTCCATGAATTTAGCCTGTTCCTCTTTGCTTTGCGGGGTTATTAGGCATTGCAGGAAGGCGCGGAGATTTTCTGTTTTATTCATTTTATAAGATTAATTTGTGACAACAAATGTAGTTCTTCCATGATACATTTACGCAAAAATTCTTCGAGTTTTTCGGAAGTATTTAACTCGATTTCTTCCTCGGCGGTTAATTGCTCATATTTTTTTTCATCCGCACTGTTCCACAAACAAATCCCGATGAAATGTACAGAATGGTTTTCTCCTGTTGATTGAATTGTCAAAAGCCGCGCAATCTCATTTGGAGGCACTTTTCCACCCTCCGAAACCTGATAAGCCATTTCCTCATTTAATTTTTCTACAACAAACGACAACGCGTTTAAATCCAATAAACTCATGTTCTAATCCTTTCCATTGTGCAAAATATTATCTAATTCTTGTGTTGCTTTAATCGGAAATATTGCGCTCCAGCTATTTAACCAGTTTTTAACGTTATACGCTAAACACAAATCAAACTCTTTGATTTCTCCTTGTTCCAAATTAACCCCATTCGTTTTCTTGATAATGCAATCTGCCGCCTCCACTATTGATTCCGCTATTTGTTCGGGAGAATGGTCATCTGTTATTACATTCCCTGCAAGTTTTAATATAAGTTGTTCTCTAAAATTAGTCTCTGTTTCTTTATATGGAGGCAACTTTAATTTTTCAAAATTAGGAAACTCCTTTGCACATTCTTTTGCAGAATAATTGCGTGCCCATTTTTCTAAAAAATCCGCTACACATTGGTCCGTAATTACTCCATTTTTTGTGCGAGGATTTCTTAAAAACTTTAAAACTTCCTGACTGTTTAAGGTCATGTTTTCTTCTGTTATCATTTGTTTCTATTTTTTAATTATTATTGTAAGAACTCATTAAATTCAGGTTCAAAGTATTTTCCAATATGTTTGCAGATGGGTAGAGATTTTCCGACAAGGCGCGCACCCGAAACAGTATCCGCAGACCAGCCATAGCGGCAGAGGCGACAAGAGAACCGACCGGTATTTTCATTTTTTATCCAGCGGATTTCATATTTATCCTGATTAGGATTATCGTAATCAACTATCCAGCCTTCGTTAAATACTTCAAAAATTAGTTTTACTTTCCTGTATCCAATTTCATCAGGTGTCATTCCGGGAAGAACCATATCGGCGTAAGTTTTACCTGCTTTCTTATATACCCCGTCCATAGTGGTAATGTCGAAGATGTTTTCAGGAGCATTGATTATTCACTCACATTCTGCGATGTGTTTCTTGGCTTCCGCGATTTCTTTTAATGCTTGTTGTTTGTCCGTTTTGTTTTTGAATTTATTTATTAATTTTGGTAACTATATATTTGAGTGTACTAATTCTATAAATTTTTTATCAATTTAGTTTTTCCATTAAAAATCAAGTCATTTCGTTTTGCTTTTTAAGTGCGGGTTTCAACCGCTTTTTAAGGTCTATTTTGCCCGCCTCGTATTTCTTTACGAGTTCCTTATCGGATAGCCCTTTTTGTTTTTTACTTACTGATTTCTTCATTGAATTTTTTTATATCGTGCCAATAGCATCCAACACAAGTTCCTCTATAAATTCCATTTCCAGTCCAAGTGCCTTTTGAGAATCCTAAAACCGTTGCATCAAATCTATGCGTTGTGCTTCTACAATTTTTACAATGCTGTCTTTTTGCCTTATTTACTGCTTGTGATAAAGGCTGAAATTGTTCTAATTTTTGATTTTCTAATTTAAAATTTTCATAGTCATCTCTTCTGCCGTCTTTATGGTCAGTTTCGACTACACTTATATATAAAACTACACATTTTTGTTTTTGAATTGCTTTAATAATATCAGGTCTGATCTGTTTTGATATTTTATTCTTTACATTTAATCCCATTAATTGTACTGCTGTAATACTTTTACCGTCTTTTATACGGTTAATGATAAATGTCTTTGCTAAACTTCCATCCGACCTACACCACGTCCCACCATTCCCCATTTTTAAACTTGCATATTTTCCTACAAATTCGTTAACCGATACCTTTCTTGAAAAACCGTATTGGTCAGGCTTTGCAAGTTCTATAAATAAAGTGTTTTGACTAATTTTGTTCATAGCTTTTTATTATTGATAATCCAACTGCTTTTGAAAGATTTGGCGGTACAGCATTTCCAATTTGAACTAACTGTTTACTTTTAGTACCTTCAAAAATAAAATTGTCAGGAAAACTTTGTATTCTTGCGCATTCACGAACCGTTAATACTCTTGGTAATTTAGGATGAACATTTACGCCACCATGATTTTCTTTTATAGTGCAAGAGGCTTCATTCCATGGACATTTTTTCCACGAATCAGAATAATTAGGATATAAACTTTTACCTTCTGGTATTGATAATAACCTTCTTCCCATTGAAGATGTATGTTTTGTAGTTACGTGATTAAATTTAGCATCTTCTGGATGTTTCATTAAATCTTCAATAGCATCTTTAGTTGTTTTAAAATTATCATTTTTAATTATTGATTTTGGATAAAGATTTGTTTTCCCAATTCTATTACCAATAAAAACAACTCTTTCTCTTTTTTGCGGTGTTTTGTAATCTGCCGCATTTAAAACATGAACATCAATATTATATCCAATATTTCTAAAGTCTTTTAAAATACGCTCTTTAACCTTTCCATTGTCCATTGAAAGTAACCCTTTTACATTTTCTAAAAATATATAATCCGGTTTTAATTTACCAACTATTGAAAGAACTTCTAAATACAATTTATTTCGGGGGTCGTTTACATCTCTTTTTCCCGAAAGAGAAAATCCTTGACAAGGAAAACCACCTGCAATTATATTTAACTTTCTGCCATTTAATTGCTTTTTGATTTTTGAATAGAGAAGTGTTTTAGTTTCGTTTTTTGTAATATCTCCGAAAACAAATTCGTGATTAAAATTTCTCTTATATGTATCACCAGCCTCTTTAAAAAAGTCTAATCCCAATATTACATCAATACCTGACAGTTCTAAGCCCTTTGATATACCCCCACAGCCACAGAATAAATCTATTGCAGTAATAGTTGTTTTTTTAGTTTTATTCCAAGTATCATTAATGTTAATGAAATTTGGAACTTCTTTTTGTTTTAGTTCTTTTTTCATCTTTTATTTTTTTATAAGTTGTTTATATGTTAGTTTTTCTTCTGCATTTGCTAATGACAAATTAAATCTACTGCCATCGGAAATATTCCTTGTATTATAGCGGTAAGAAAATTCATCACAATATTTATTCAAATGTTTTGGACTTGCAGAATGATATATCCCAAATATACCCCTTTTTAGCAAACTCCAAAAACCCTCAACGCTGTTCGTGTGAAAGTTATTAGCATTAACAAATTCTCCGTCATTATGCTTTAAAACTTCGTGTTGATAATCTTGTGCAAGTCCGTTATAAGCTCCCCATTCATCTGTAACCATTATTGCGCCCTTCTCAACCATTGCTTCAATAATTGGTTTAAGTGTTGTGCCTTTAGTATTGGCAACCACAACAGTATTAACTTGACCTTCGCTTAACAATCCGAATACAGGGGTTTTGTCTTTACAGCTTCTACCCTGACTTTCTTCCACCTTTTTATTAGCGTGGCGGTTCTTATTTTTACCACCAATAAAAGTTTCATCGGCTTGAGTAGGCTCTGTAAATTTTACTTTCGATTTTACTTTAAATGAATTGCGTAAACGCCCTAACATAAACCACGCTGTTTTTTGTGTAACGCCTAAATCTCTATGCAACTGTAAACTTGAAATGCCTTTTTTGTGAGAAGAAAAAATATAGATAGCGATAAACCATTTACGCAAAGGAATGTGTGAACCTTCAAACATAGTACCAACAGTTACAGTAAATCTTTCTTTGCAATCTTTACATTTACGTAATCCTTTAAATTCACCCTTTACTTTTAAAGTATAGTGTGCTTTATTCTCACTTCCGCAATGCGGGCAAACTGGCGTACCATTCCAGAGTAGGTTCTCTAAAAACTCTCTGCAAACTGTTTCAGTATTTAATACTTCTAACATCTGAGAAAAAGACTTGAAGTTTGTTATTGATTGTGCTTTTTTCATGGTTTCGTTTATTTATACCATAAAGATATAGCTAATTTTTGGTACATCCAAGTATATAACGATTTATTTTAGTTTTTTAACATTTGGTACACTCAAATATATAGTTACCTTAATTTTTTAATCATTTTGTTAATCTTAGTTCACTAAATCCCATTGAATATGCGTATTCAGGATTATCCTCCAAATAACGATGGCATTCAAAATCCACAGCAAGAAAATGTTTGTCATCAAGATAATCTTCTCCTATTTTTCCAATTTTATGGTGGATTTGTGTTGCCCCTTTTCCAGAGCATATTCCTTGAATAGAGGCTTCGCATTGAGGGTGATTTTTCAAGTATTGTTCTCTTAATGTTGAATAAGCAGCATCGAGCTTAATTTTTTTGGATGAGCGAGGGGGAATAGGTGTTCTTTGTTGTTTACTCGTTGGTTTATTTCGACTAACTCCTGTTGAGTTTGACTTCTTAGATACCTCCTTACCCCAACAGGATCGACAGAACAACCTATCCTTACCCTCGCGTTTCCAGATAAATTGAGGCACATTACAAAAATTACATATCTTCTTTTTAGCTTGCATCAAAACGGCACATCTTTTTTATCAGGGATTACATATTCCTTCGGTTGCTTTAATTTGATTGCTAACGAATTTAATCTTTTCTCAGAATACCTTTTCTTGAATATCCGATAATATTTTAATCCCAAATGAATATGCGGGGTTATTTGCCGGAGTCCATAATAAAAGTGGTTGGGCGTGTTATATGGAAGCCGCCATACTTTCTTGTCTTCCGCAATCCCTACATTTGGAATTCCACCGAGTAACCATTTTATTTTAATAAGAGGCATTGTGGTAAATTTCGTTGTTAATAATCAATTAGTTAATATTTTGTTTACCTATTTAATTGCGCAAATCCCTATGTTAGGCGTAATTTTTCAGACACCTTTCGTCTACATAATCAATATCATCTTCGGGAACAAACTCGTCAATAAACTTGTCATAATCTTCTTTGGTAACTTGCCCTTTGCCATCACACGTATAGCATTTAGGTTGTTCCCATTTCATTTTACCATCTACCCAACCAATGTATTTCCTAATCTTATGGTCTTCGCTATGTCCACAACAAGGGCAAGCACTTTCATTTGCACCAACAACAACTCCAATCATTGATAAAAATCCGTGGTCAGGATTATGACAAGTTTCTTTCCCATCTCCGAAACAATCAGGGCATAAAACTACGCCTAACATCGGCTTTGTCGCTATTAAATTTTTCATATCTATTTTTTTTATTTGGTTAAAATTTCACAGCGCAAAGCCGTAACCGTTAGTAGCAAATAAAAACCGCCACCCCGCCTGTGTGTAATTACCATTATCTAAGTATTTTGTTGCATTGGTAAAATAATTAATTTCCCCGTTCCAGCACAAATCATACATTGTTGAGTTGCTTTAGACGGAAAAATTACTGTACCAGTACCATCACATTGATAACAATCTTTCGGATGAATAAATTGTAAAGCATATTCATTCATTGCTTTAACGGCATCCTCCAGTTTTACATACTCACCTTCTTCGTGTAAATAATTTTCATGTTGGTGACTCTCCCAATATGATAGCGTAATTGGCTTTAAAATTTCCTCTGCTGTTTTCATATTTTTTATTTTTTAAAGTACATATACAATCGGTATTCTCCTTCTGCTTTAATTGTTCTATGTAAAGCATTTTTAGGTATGCCATACTTTTTTACATAATCTGAAACATCTTTTTTTGTTCCCGATTTATAAAGTGTGAATTTGTTTCCGTCAAACACTTTAAATGCTTTTGTTTTTTCCATTTTGTTTTGTTTTTATTGGTTTATAATTAAGTTTAAAAAAGCCTTCCCTTCGGTTTTTATCAGCTACTAACATCACCTTTATTCAATGGGCTGAAAAAGCCCACTAAATAAAGCTGCGGAACGTTATAAGCAATAAAATAAAATTGCCTACGCACGTCAATATCTATTATCATGTTCGTCTATAAGAATAAATACATCATAATCATCAAATAATTTTAACTCTTCTAAAATTCGTTCATACATTGTTTTTACTCCGGCACTTCTACTTGTGTTTATTAATTCGTCTAATTCACAAATCAAATCCCGTAAAATATAAACGGGCAGCCCTTGATTTTTTAGATAACAATCGAGTCCTTTTGCTCTTGTATAATCATTGTCAAGGTTATATTTTCTATCACAATAAATTTTTTGATTGCTTTTAATATTAAATAGTTTTGAATCTGTTCCCATCGCTAAATTTTATTTTACAGCTTATAACAGCAGCTAACAAAAATGGCTGCTATCAGCATTAATTTTCAATTCAGAAGTTCTTACAAGCAGCCACTTCTGTTAGCTGCAAACCGTTACTGGCAAGTTTTAAAAATTTATAAAAATCCTCCCCACTGTTTCGCCATAGCAACCGCAATTCCTTCAAATGTTTTACTTCTTGCTTTTCGCCTTTCCTCTTTCGGCAACTTAAATGTTTCGTAATGCAACCGGCTGTCAGTCCTTCCGCTTTTATGCACAATAATATCCAGCTCCACCATTTCAGTTGGTATCAATTTAATTAAGCCTTCAATCCACAAACAAGTGCTTTTCCTTTCAGTATGCCCAAACATATAAGGCTGTATTATTTGAGTTGGCTTTTTATAAAGTCGGCTCATAATTCCTATCGGGTTTTCAATGTAGCCTTTACCTATTCGCTCCAATGCTCCCGCACACTTTTTAAAATGCTCAATCGCTTGTTCTCGCTCCTTATGTATATTTGGAAATCTATCTGCATACTTCTCTCCGTAATACTTGTTTGCTGCCACCGTTAGCCTTGTGCATTCAGGGTGCATACCTAAAAAGTCGGGCTTAATTAAATTGATAGCCTCAAAGCAATCCATTTGTAAATGTCGCTCCGGATATTTTCCCGAACACGCAAGTAAATCATTTGAATAGGCATCGTGTCCCTCATTCAAAAACGCCTCCATTACTGTTTGACTTTCTTCGTGTGTAATTAATACTATTGCCATCGCTATTTTTATAAATTTTTAAAACCAGACCCGTAACATGGGCTATAACGCCAGTTTGTGAAAAACAAACCGAGCGTATAGCCCCGTCCGTTAAGTACAATTTATTTTTTCTTTTTTGCCACCGCACTCTTTGGTTTTTTCAAAACCATAAAAGGTTTAGCATAGTCGTTTAAAATTTGCTCTGCTTTCAATTTAAAAACAGTTCCTTCGTTTATAGCTTGTATCGTTATTGCTTTGGCAACATCTTCCGATAAATCAATTAGTTTTCTCATAGTTATTTAATCGTGTTTACTTGACGTATATCCATTGATATTGAACTTGTCTTTGTTGTATTCAACAAGTATGCTTATTTTACCACCAACTACTTTCACAAACCCCTTTTTAACAAGTGAGCCAACAGCTCCTCGTATTACACTTGGGTCACCTATTTGTTTTGCTTTTAGGGCAATTCCCGCTTTCCGTAAAGTATTAAGTATGGCTGCTTCAAGATATGTTAAGTGTGGTTTCATGTTGTTTGTTTTTAATTATAGAGCAAATATATACCATATATACGATATATACAATATAAAGTTTAAATTGTTTCGTAATTTGTTGATAATTAGCACAATAAAATCAACCGCACCCCACCTTAAAAAGAAAAAATAAACTGATACTTAACAATGTATTCCCACTTCCAATCGTGGTCGCAAACCGATTTTATAACAACAGGCTTTGAAGAAATAAAATTTACTTCCGTCTTGTAACCTATTTTCGGGCAGTTTGCACATCCATTCATTTCTTTTATACACTTTGGTTTTTTGATATTAACCAAATCGTCATCAATCGGCTGATCGAAAACTGTGCAATAATTATATCCTTGTATATTCATAATCGTAAATTTTACTTCTCAAAGCCTGCGGAACGTTATGCTCCATTGCTGCATTCGTTCTTCTAATCAAGTGTAGTGGAAGTAAAATTTAAAAGAAAATAAAACTCCCACCGCACAATGATTAAATTGATTAGTCCTTAGTTTCAATCGTA
>OBEQ012758074.1_pt1 | contig 19511 bp, 16 predicted proteins | sample 1670901 | NCBI WGS metagenome assembly OBEQ01 (sample SAMEA104232315, study PRJEB22302) | groundwater metagenome | biome: forest; feature: aquifer; material: groundwater | place: USA | collected 2011-08-07 | depth 5.4 m
CAGATGGCCACACGGCCTTGCCCTGCCATGCTCCAACTTTCGTTTTCGGGGACCCGCTCAAAGTGGGAGACCACCGGTTCCACGCCGATCCACGAAGCCGCCACCACGCCGATCACCACGAGATGGAAGACCACTGCCACCGAGGCTGCCCGACGGCGCTTTCCCAATGCGAGGGTCGCCCCCATCAACCCAAGCGACGTCAGACAGGCGATCAGCCCCATGCGAGAGAATGAAAAAATAATCGCCAGAAACATTACAACGCCAGCCAGCAACCCGAGCAAACCTTTCTGCGCCTCCGGCTGGCCCAAGAACCGCACCATCGCCGCAGAAGCAGGTTCGTCCATGCTCTGGGCCGCTTTTCTCCAGGAGTAAAGTGTCAGGCAGAGGACAAGAGGCAAGACCATCTCCAGGAATCCAGCAAAATGGTTGTGATTGATATATGTGCCGGTAGCACTCCCCCTATAGAACTGCTTTTCGTAGTTGAAGATGTAGGGCCATCTGGCTAGATACTGGAAGAGCCCGTAAAGGGCCTCCAGGCCGCCCAGGGCAATCAAGGCTTGGACCAGACGGACCTTGGCTTTCCCATCCCGACATACTTGGAGCGTGACATAAAAGGCGACGAAATCAGTCGCCAGATCGATGGCGGCCGAGCGGATGGTGTAAGCATCGAAACCCAGGGGATGCCGCTTGGAACTCAGCCAGTGGAATACCACCCAGAGAGCCAACACCGCCGGCCCGAGCACCGGCACGCTCCACCTCGCCGGCGCTACACCGATGGCGAGTGCAAGACCAAGCAGCAGGAGAATCCCCTGGGCAATCGCCCAGGAAATTGGCCCCGTGCCGCCGAAGCCTCCCACGGCCACAACCACAGCAACGATTAAGCCGGCTTCCAGAAGCTTTTTGGTCATGGCTGCCCAGAAGACTCTTAGTGACCGAGGGCGTTACCGGGCCACTGCGGACGATTTCTCTCGCTTCGGCGCTTTCTTTTCACCGGCCAAAGCGGGGCCGGCGGTGGACACCGATTCCCATTTCATTTCCGAAGCCTTCAATCGGGGGTGAGAAACCAGTAGATGCCAGACGAAGGCCTGGAACGACTCTGTGTGCGGTGTGACCGTAGCGGGATTCACCACCGGGATGATCACGCAGGCGTCGGCGACACGGGCCGTGTATCCTCCGGTCCGCCCCACCACGCCGCAGACGGCCGCCCCCACTTCCTTCGCGTACTGCAATGCACGAACCAGGTTGACGCTGATGTTCTGCTCGGCATCTCCTCCGCCCACGGAAAAAACAAAGACCATGTCTTCCGATTTCAAGCGGCTGCCCCTCAGCCAGTTGGCGTAGGCAGTGTCCCAACCGTCGTCGTTGATCCGCGCGGTCAACTCAGAGACATTATCCGTGGGAGTGTAGGCTTCGATTCCGGCAATCTTGCGAAAATCATTCACTGCATGAGAGGCATGACCGGCACCTCCTCCCACGCCCAAGAAGAACAGGCGTCCGCCCCGCGCGCGCAGCGCCACCACCTGATTGACCACGCTCTCCACTTGCCGGGGGCTGATTCGTTTCAGGATTTCCAGCGCTTCGCCGACGTATTGATTCGCGTACAAGGCCCCGTCGTTACCTGGCGAGCAGGACCGGCCGTCCCCTGGAGCCAGCGGATCAGAAACCTCTCCCGCTTCGATCTTGGCGATGAGATCTGCCGCTTCGAGCAAAGAGCCGGCCAAATGATCAGGCTGCGCTCCCTGCCGCGCAAGCTCGTCGCAGACGTAACATTTTCGGGGACTGACGAAGAAAGTAGTGACGCCCGCGGCGCGACCAGCGAGGATGTCGCAGACGCCGTCGCCGACCAGGTACGATCCCGCGAGGTCGATGTCTCTGCGCGCCGCAGCCTGCAGGAGAAGCCCCGGCTTCGGCTTCCGGCATTCGCATTCCATGCGGTACTTGGGCAGACGCGCTTCCGGGTGATGCAGGCAGTACAGGACGTCATCAATCTTCCCACCCTGGGCGTGCAGAGCTGCAATCATCCGGTCCGTGACGGCGTCGAGCAAGGCGGGAGTGAGTTTGCCCTTGGCAATTCCCGGTTGGTTGGAAACTACGATGACTTGCAGGCCGAGGCGGTTGAGCGCGCCGACGGCGGTTGCTGCTCCAGGCAAGAGATCGAGCTCATCGGGATTCGCCGGGGCGTCCACCGTGCCCAACTCAGCGTTATAGACGTAACTGTTGATCACGCCGTCGCGGTCGAGGAAAACGGCTCGCCCAGGCATGGTTGCTCCTTGGTGCCCGCTTAGGGGTTTCCCGCGGCGGCGGCAATCAAACGGTGATGATTCCTTTGCCGCTCCAGATGCGCGAGCCGCGCATCGCGGGAGACGATGTCGAACACCACTTTGCTTCCTTCGAACTCGAAACGGAAATGCAACTCGCGCAGGCCAGCTTGCCGCATCGCCTCCCGCAGGCGAGTCTTGCCTTCCTCACAATAGAGCAGCAGAAAACCGCCGCCGCCCGCGCCCGAGATTTTTCCTCCCAGAGCTCCATTCGCGCGGGCAATTTCATACCAAGCGTCGATCTGACGGTTCGAAATCCCTCTGGAAAGCCTTTTCTTGGATTGCCAGTGTGCGTCCATCAGCTCGCCAAAGCGGCGCAGGTTCCCCCGCACGATGGCGTCGCGAATTTCGTAGCCGATGTCTTTGATCTCGCGCAGGCTGGTCACCACGGTGGGGTCGTTGCTTTTAGTTTCGGCGTCTTGCCGGGTCAGGATGGTGGCAGCTTCGCGCGTTTCGTGGGTGTAGAACAGCAAGAGATTGTTCTCCAACTCTTCGACCAGTTCCGCCTCAAGATTCAAACGCTGCACGCTCACGGCGCCGCCTGGATCGATCTCAAGCGTGGTCAGGCCCCCAAAGGAAGCCATGTATTGGTCTTGCTTTCCGATGGGCTTCTGCAGCACGTCCAACTCGATGTGGCAAGCCTCTTCGGCCAATTGCTGCGGGCTTGCCGGGCGTTGAGTCAAAGCGTGGAGACCATTCAGGAGGCCGACGAGGTAGCAGCTTGACGAACCCAGCCCGGTGCCCGCGGGGATATCGGCAATGGAAACGATTTCTATTCCCGTCGTGATGCTGAAGAACAACAGCGCTTCCCGTGCGAGCGTGTGCTGAACCTGCTCGACGGAATCTACGAGTTCGGACCGGTTATATCGGACGCGGATCTTGTCGTCTACAATGGGCGAATTCACGCTCAGGTACATATACTTGTCGATGGCCACGGCGAAGATGAACCCCCCGTGCTCGCGGTAGAAAGAGGGGAGGTCGGTTCCTCCACCGCCCAAAGTGAGTCGAAACGGCGTGCATGTGATGATCATATTTCCCCTCGCAGCCCTGTGCGAGGGCGGGCATGCAAATGTCGCCTCGCTACGGCGTTGGGCTCGTCCGCTGGGCCGGACAGGCGCGGCCCCGCGCCGCTCGTCTCGTGTTGAGTTATCTCCCGGAAATACTTCACCGTCCGGCGGGCGCCCTCCGGAAGATGAACCTGGGGATTCCAGGCCAGGAGTCTCCGGGCCTTGGAGACGTCCAGCCAAATCTTGTCAATTTCACCAGGCCGCTTCTGGGCATACCGTGGCTCGGCCCCGTTCTTTCCGAGCAGGTCGCGCACGAGCCGGAACACCTCGGCGTCAGTCGTGCTCACTCCGCTGGCAATGTTGAAAATCTCGCCTGTGCCGCGATCGAGTGCCGCCACATTCGCGTCTGCGACATCATCGATGTAGACGTAGTCCCTCACCTTTGTGCCATCGCCGTAAATCGTGGGCTGAATCCCCGCGAGCATTTGTTCGGAGAAGATGGCGAAGACCCCTGCTTCTCCCTGGGAACTTTGGCGCGGTCCGTACACGTTCCCATAGCGCAGCACCACGTAGGAAATGCCGTAGAGATACGCGAAGGTGTAAAAGTAATGCTCCGCCGCGTGCTTGCTGACGCCGTACGGAGTGATGGGATTGATCGGATGATCTTCGCGTACCGGTAATTCTTTGGGTTCTCCGTAAGCAGCCCCGGCGGTGGAGATATAGACGATGTGCCGCGTCTGATGCCGGACCGCGGCTTCGAGCAGATTGAGGGACCCGAGTATATTTACCTTGGCGTCGAAGACTGGCTCACGAACGCCACGCCGGACGTCCATCTGTGCGGCATGGTGGTTCACGACCTCGGGCCTCACTTCGGAAAAAACCCTTGCCAAAGACTCGGCATCTTGAATGTCTGCGGAATAGAAATGCGCCCGCGGATTCAAGTTCTGGTGAAGGCCGCGCGAGAGGTCGTCGAGCACGGCGACTTCGTGACCCAGGCGCACATAGGCGTCCACCACATGGGAGCCGATGAATCCCGCGCCGCCTGTGACCAGAATCCGCATCAGTACGCGCCCTCGGCGCGTAGGACCTTCCAAAAGGTTTTCGCGATAATCACCAGATCCAGCCAGATGGACCAATGTTCGATGTAGAACATGTCCATCTGGATGCGTTCCGCGTAAGTCGTTGTCTGCCGTCCCATCACCTGCCAGTAGCCGGTCAGCCCGGGTCGCATGGAAAGCAGCTTTGGCAATACCGGGCCGTAGCGGCCGGTTTCTTCCGAGCAGATGGTGCGAGGTCCAACGAATGTGAGCTGGCCGGTCAGCAAGCTAAAGAACTCAGGAAACTCGTCAAGACTGTACTTGCGCAGCCAGCGACCAATGCGCAGCACGCGCGGGTCTTTCTTGAGCTTGTAATTCCGGTCAAATTCCGCCTTCAATTCGAGGTTGTTCCTCAAGATTTCGCCCGCGTTCCTGACCATCGTTCGGAACTTCAGGTAGTGGTGCAGCTTTCCCCCGGGCCCAACAAACTCCGAGCGGTAGAAGACCGGCCCAGGATCCTCGCGTTCGATGAGCAGCGCGACAAACGGCAGGACCAGCAGCGTGACCGCACTCCCGATGATTCCGAACAGGCGGTCCAGGATGACCTTGACCATTCGCTGCATCGCGCGAGACCACCGCGGCCGCGCGTAGAAGCGGAACAACCCGGAAAAGTCGTCCCGCTCATAGTTGAATTCTGCAGACCCAAACAGGTCGGAATACACTTCGACGTCAATCCCCTTTCTTTGGCAGCGACGGATGATCTCCAGCGTCTGCGGGTGTGAACTGTCCGCCGTCCCGGGAAGACTGAGGAAGATCAATTGGACCTGCAAGTCTGAGGCGATCTTCTCCCAATGATCGATCGAGCCCAGCACCGGCAGGCCTAGAGATTCCTCGCGCCGAACGCTTCGCGGCCCCGACTCGATGAGAGCTCCGACCACCTGATACCCCTGGTAGCGTTGAATGGAGAGGACGTTGCGATACTCGGCGAGTGTGGGCGCCGAACCCACCAATAAGGCTCTCTGTTGTGCCAGGCCGCGCCGCCACAGACCGTCGTACAGCCCGCGCAGACCGAAGCGCGTGGCCAGCAGTAGAACCACGGCAAGCAGATACCAGGTCACAAGCAAGTAGCGGGAGAAACCCTGCGTCTTGAATAGCACGAAGTTGGCGCACACCAATGCCAAGAATGAGAGAGAAACACCCTTGAAGATCAGCTCCAGTTCCCGTTCCGGCCGCCGCATGTCCGGGTTCTTGTATCCTTCGACCAGATACAACACAGCCGCAAAGAAGGGGATATAGAACTGGTAGTACGCTGAGGGATCCAAATACTCCCGGGAAACGCCGAGCAAGCGGTGCACCAAGGTTTCCGCGATAACGTGCGCCACGCCGATGGCGGCAATATCGCCCGCCAGAAATAGAAATTTCTTGACCAGTGTCCGGCTCAGTAGCTTGGAGAGAGCCTCAATCCACCGTGTCTGTCTTGCTGCCGGAAGCGGCAGGATCGGCAGCCGGGTTTCCTGTTCCTGGCCGACTAATGTGTTCGTTACCATGACGTTTCCGCTTGTGCGCGCGCCAGGGTTTTTCGATCAGGCCGCACCGAACGCACAACTCCCCCCTGTTTCATCCGCTCAAGCGCCGGGGCAGAATAATCGCTTGTGTCGCCGGTGGTTTCGAGCCAGGCCAGGTAGTCGTCGAAAATCTCCTCCAATCCCTTCGTGGGCATCCATCCCAGGCGGGAGATCTTGGCGGCGCTCGAAATCGTGTGTCGCACATCGCCCACGCGGTAAGCCCCTGGCACCTGCGGCTCCAAGGCAACGCCCATTTTTTTCGCCAAACGCCGCAGGTAGTCCAGGACTGTGGTCATCTGTTCGGTGCCAACGTTGAAGGCCTGGTAGTCCGCACGGGGATCCTCCAAGACCAACAAGTGCGCGCGAACCACATCGCTGATGTGCACGTAATCCCGTTGCTGCAAGCCGTCCTCGTAAACCACCGGCGCTCGTCCCGCGCGCAAGGCACGCGTAAAAATGCGGCATATGCCGGAGTAGGCGTTGTAAAAAGATTGCCGAGAGCCCTGCGTGATAGAAAAGCGCAGGGCCACGACCGGGACGTCCAACTGACGACCCAGGCGCAGCGCCACCATCTCCTGGAACAGCTTCGACAGACCATACGAAGTAGCCGGGTTGGTATGCTCTTCTTTCAGCAGAAGCGGCTCGAGCTGGCGGCCACAGGCCTCACAACACAGATCCCATTCACCGCGGTCGAGCTGCTCGATGGATCGCGCACCGGGCAGGCAAAAACCGTGCTCGGAGCAACGGTACTGTCCTTCGCCATACACGGCTTGAGAGGAGGCCAGAATGAACTTCGACACGGAGAGTTTTTGTTCCCGGATGACTTCAAACACCAGGGCCGTGCTCACAACATTGGTGTCGAAGAACCGACTGTAGTCCGGCATGTAGTCCTGATAGGCGGCAGCATGGAAAACCACATCCACGCCAGCAAGGCTACGTTCAATAACCCGCTTGTTGCGCACGTCTCCACAGACGAATTCCGCCTCGCGCGCGAGAGAAGGAGGAATTCCCTTGGGGTGCACGCGCGTTTCCAAGTTGTCCAAGATGCGCACGGCATAACCCCGCGCAAGCAATGCGTCCACCAGGTGCGATCCGATAAAACCGGCTCCTCCAGTCACCAAAGCCCTCATTCCGTCACCTCACCGACGAAACCGACGAAGAGAAAGTTTTCGGATTTTCAGGCACTCTGCTTTCTGCCGGTATCGTCGCTCGAACCTCTTGGAATTGCCTGCCGTCAATGCGTCGCAGAGTGAAAAGCGTGGAGCCGCCTGGTTCAGCCAGTTGTTGTGGTAAGGACTGCCAATCATCCCAGACCGCGCTGATCAAACGGCCTGAAATTCCCGCCGCTGCCGGGGAAGCCAGAAAAACCGCTAACTCCGCAGCGTTCTCCGGAGGGACGCCTCCCTTCTGTTTCTGTTCCATGGTCTTCGCGTAAAAGTCGCGGCCCGCTCGTTCGCCCGCCGCCAGAACTTGATCCAGCAAGCGCGTATTGACCGACCCCGGCGCGATGGCATTCACGCGGACGTTGAACTCTTTGACCTCCTCCGCGATCGTCTCCGTCAACCGAACCACGGCCGCCTTCGATGCGCCATACGCGCTAAACCGAGGAAAGGCGGCCACAGCACCACCCCCAGAAAAATTGACGACCACCCCATGGCGCCGGGCAATCATGTGCGGCAGCACTTCGTGCATGCATAGCGCCGTCCCCACGAGGTTGATTCGAATCGCTTCCGCCCATGCCTCCATGTCGCTGTCCACGAGCGGGCCAATCGGCCCGTAAACCCCGGCGCAGTTCACCAGAACATCCACCCGGCCAAATGCCGCGAGCGCCGCAGAAACCGCTCTCTGCACTTGCTCCTGCCGGGAAACATCCGCGGCCGCCGCCAGCGCCCGCACACCATCTGTTGCTGCGGCTTCCGCGACGCGTTGCACCTCCGCCCGATTCCGGGCCACGAGCACCAGACTGCTTCCTGCCCGGGCAAAGGCCTGCGCAATGGCCTCGCCGATGCCGCGCCCTGCGCCCGTAATCAGAACGACCTCTGCCTCACATTCACTCATCGGGCCCTCCAAATCCTAGATTTCCACCGGCGGGGATTCCCCTTCCGCAATAGCGGAACCCCGCCTCTTTCACCTTCCGGTCATCCAGACAATTGTGGGCGTCCAGCAGGACTGGGCGCCGCATGACCCGGCCCAGGCGCGCGAAGTCCAACGTTTGGAACTCCGGCCACGGTGTGGCGAGCAAGACGCCATCGGCATTTTCTGCCGCCTGATAGGGGTTGGGGCAGATCAGGATGCCCATTGTTTCCGGCCGAGGTTCCGCTACCTGAGGGTCAAACCCTCGCACCTCGGCGCCCTCTTGCGCCAGCAGCCGCGCCATCGTCAACGCGTGGGACCGGCGGAGCGTGCTGGTGCCCGGCTTGTACGTGAGCCCCAGCAAACCCAGCCGCAACCCGCCCAGGGGGCCGCACACCTGGCGCAGCCTAGCAACCAGATCCGGGATCCGTGAGGCATTGACCGCCAGGGTGGCGTCCAGTTGCCGTGCTTTCCGCCCCGCGCGCTCCGCCAAGCCTCGCAAGGTCTGAACGTCCCGGCCCAAGGTCCCCCCGCTGAAGCCTGGACCCGGGCTCAGAAACGCCTGCTCGCCAATGCGACGATCCAGTCGCAATGTACGAACAACATCGCGCACGTCCGCGCCAGAAAGGTCGGCCAGGTCCGCAAGCTCATTCGCAAAACTGATCGAGGTGGCCAAAAACGCGTTCAGGGCGTGTTTAGCCATTTCCGCGCTGCTCCAGCTCACCACGAGCTTGGGAGCAAGGATGCCGTCGTACAGCCGGAGCAGCCGACCGGCCGCCGCCTTGTCTTGCGCGCCCACGAGCAGGAAATCAGGTCGTAGGAAAGTTTCGAGCGCCTCCCCGAGGCGAAGATTCTCCGGCTGGTAGACAAGCGAGAAAGGAAGCTGCGGAGCCAGCTCGCGCAGCCGTTCCGCGAAGCGCTGGCAGGTACCCACGGGAATCTGGCTCATCACAACAATCTGGACAGCCCGAGAGACGTGGCGAGCGATCTCCTGCAACGCCGATTCGAGCGGGGTGAGGTTGCTTTGGTCGTTCTCGTCCACTGGCGTGTCGAATGTCAGGAAGATGAACTCTGCCTTTTCGAATGCCTCCCACGGAGAGCAGCGAAAATCGAGCTTCCCTTGCCGAGTTTGCTCGGCCATCAACGCGGCCAAGCCGGGCTCATAGATTGGCAACACACCTTGCTGGAGGTTGTGCACAACCTCGGCGTCTGGATCGGTCCCGCAAACCGTGTGGCCGAGCGAGGCCAGCGCGGCCGAAGCTACACAGCCCAAATGCCAGAGCCCTACGCTCGCTATCCGCGCCACTCCCCCTCCTTCTAGACTAGAATAGAACTTCCGCCCATCTTTTGCCTCTCCAGCTCCCCCGCAGATGGTGCCTTGAGCGCGGGCAGCCCCGTGACAAGCATGGGTACCGCACCGTACTCCAGCGCCGCGCAATAGATCGCTTCAGCCAGCTTCAGGGTGCGCCAGCCTTCCTGTCCGTTCGATTGCGGTTCGCGACCTTCGATGATGCAGTTGACAAAATCATCCCACTCACATGCGAGCGATCGATCTTCCCCTGGGAATTCAAACCACTGCTCTTCGGGTCTTACTCCAAGAGCGAGGCGTCTGCCCCAACACAGGCGCCCTGGGCCGTAGCTCCCTCCCAGCCCGGAAACCGCGAGGAAGCCTTCTTCGCCAAACAATTCAAGGGAAAAAACGTTCTTCCAGTTTGTCCAGCTTGCGTGCAACGATGCCACGCAGCTTTCCGGTGTGCGAAGCAGCGCATAAATGTTGTCCTCCAGAGGCGCGATTTGCCAAAAGGCCGTAGTTGCAAAAGCCTTTACCTCCTGAAACTCGCCGAGAAACCATTGGAACAAATCTAGAGCATGCACGCCTTGGTCCAGGAGCTGCCCACCTCCAGCCGTTTCGGTCTGAGAGCGCCATTCCTGATCGTAGCCAGGGCGCCCTCCATGACCATAGAGACATCGCAGGAAATGCGGTCGCCCGACAGCGCCTTCTACGAAGAGCGAATGAGCCTTCTGGATTGCCGGGTGATAGCGGTGGTTATAGCCGATCTTCAGCCGGAGCCGCTTTCGCCGTGCGAGCTCGACCACAGGAAGGACTTCGTCCGCTCGGCGGCCAAACGGCTTTTCGCAAAGCACATGTTTGCCCGCTTCCAAGGCCGCACGCGCCACCTTGGAAAGAACCCCTGTGGGCGTGGAGACAACCACAACGTCCACGTCCTCCCGCGTCGCTGCTTCTTTCCAGTCGCTCGTTGCCGCGCAGCCAATTTGCGCCGCCACGCTGCGCGCTCGCTCGCCAACGATGTCCGCGACCAAAACCACCGAGCTTCCCCGATGGCAGGCGACCGCAACGGCGCGCCGCGCGCCGAATCGCCCTGCGCCAATCACAGCCACTCGCGTTTTGGTTTCACCCGACATGGCCTCCCCGCGGCCTCTTTTCCTAACTCGCGTCCGTCAGCCGTTCGGTTCGCTCCCATGCGTACTCGAATTTGTGCAAGGGCCAGCGCAGCCACGCCAGTCCCAACGCGGCATGGGCAAAAACGAAATAGAAGGGGATGTAAAAGGTTTTGGGCTGCCGGCCCTTCCGGGCCAGCAGAAAGCCGATCCCGGCCAATCCGTAGAAGACCGGTTGCACGACCGCAGCCGTTCGATACACGGTTCCTGCCGTGGCCAAAAGCGCGGAAGACAACAGGAGCAGAACCATCGCCGGTGGAACGAGCATGCGGAGAACGTGGTGCGAAACGTATTGCCACCACACCGGCGAGCGCCAGGGCAGCAGCAGCTCCCGCAGCATGGGCAAGGTCAGCAAAAAGGAAACATGCGCCCGCGTCTTGCGCTCAAACTCTCCGGCGAGATTGGCGGCGGCGGGGATGACGGCCACAGCCTGAGGTTCGTAAAGCACCCGGAGTCCCGTCGCCGCAATCACTTTCATTGGGATGTAGAAGTCTTCTCCCACTTTTTCCACGCGGGGAAAAACCTTCTTGCGCACGGCATAGATTTGGCCGTGGGCCCCCAGGCAGGAATGGACTCGGCTCTCGGATTCCTTGATCCAGGATTCGTAGCGCCAATAAAGCCCTTCGCCCAGGCTCGGGGCGCTCTGGGCCTGTTGGACGCAAGTCCGCCGCCCCGTTACGCCGCCCACTCGCGGGCTCGCGAAATGACGAACCAGTCGGCGCACTGCCTGCGGCTCAAGGAGCGCGTTGGCATCCGTGCACAGAATGATCTCCCCCAGTGCGAGGGGAACCAGACGGTTCAGCATCTCCTGCTTCCCTCGCCGCGTGGGAAACACGACGATGCGCACTCCCCGGTCTTCAAATTGACGGGCCTGCTCCACGGTCGAGTCTGTGGACGCGTCGGAAGCCACAATGACTTCCAAGCGGCCGCGCGCATAATCGAGCTGCAACGTGTTTTCAATCTTTCTTCGGATCCAGCGCTCTTCGTTATGCGCCGGGATGATCACGGTGACGAAGGGAAGAGTGGCGGCGTTGGATTGCGTCGCGCGGCCCGGCGCGGGCCTGACTCTGGACCATAAGGCGATGAGGACGGGATAGCCGATGTAGACGTACACCACCAGTGCCAGCGAACCCCAAAAAGCCATGGTCAGCACGCCGGGCTCCTTCGCGCGGGCAGCTTTTCACCAATGCAGCGCCCCCCGGCGATCCCGTGAGCAGCGCTGGCTGATCCCGTCTCCCGCTGCCGCAGTTCCGCGAGCACAACAATCCCGCCCAGCACGGTGCCCAGGAATCCCGATCCGGAAAAGTGAAAAAACGTAGGGCCGGAGAACAGGCCGATGACACCGTAAAGAAAAAGCGCTAAGAGCGACAGGCTGTTCACCTGGAGACGCGAAGATCCTGCCACGTCAAGCCGTGCGAGCGCGCGGCGCAGAGAAATGCCAAGCAAGATCAAAAAAACGACAATGCCCAGCAAACCCGTCTTCAGAAGCAAGAACCCCCACCCGTTGTCCACGAAGGCGACCCGCCACTGATGACGCTGGCCCGGCGCAAAAAAGGCGAAATCACTTCCCATCCCGGCTCCCAGCAATGGGCGCTCCTCGACCGTGCGCAGCACAGCGCGCCACTGTTCCATGCGCCCTTGATAGGACTGGTCTTCTTCTAAAGACACGATGAACCGATTTGCAATCTGACCCGGCAGGCCTTGATTCGATAGGAGATGTCCAGCCAAATAAGGAATCAGGCTAACGCCAGCAGGGAGCAGGCAAAGAACCAGCAAGAACACCAATCTCTTTTTCCGCGTCATAAAAATCGAGAATCCTGCTACGACCAAAAGGCATCCCATCGCCGCGCGATTGCCGGCGAGCAGGATGGCCGCCGCGCAAATCACGAATTGAGCGGCCCACCGCAACCAAGAGGTGGCGCGCGACGCGCGCAAGAGTTCGTTCCAAGCGACCACGGCGATGCCCCCGGCATAGCCGACTACGTGGGATTGCTCCCGGTAATAGGACCCTCCCGCGAGGCTGGCGAAAAGGAGCTTTCCGGCAAACCAGATGGCGCCCAACACCACGACCGACGTCACCCGCTGCAACCAACGCTCGACGTCCTCAGGTGTACGGAGAAAAGCGATGGCCAACAGGTAGTAAACGACCAACAGCACGCACCCAAAAAGTTGACGTGCCACCGCGTTGTAATCGTTGCCTGCCAGCAGGCCATAGCCACTGGCCAGGAGAAACACCACCAGCAACAGCGCCATGGTTTTGGTGGACGAGTTCCGGAGCCGGTTGTTCAGAGTCTTCCAACTTGCCTGCCGGGAGAACAGCAAAGCCGTGACTAACCCCAACGTGATGATCAGCAGACCCACTCCCCAAAGGTAGAATTCCTCCGGCAATGTGTCGCCGGTCGGCGCCGTCTCTTGAAAGAAGATCATCACGAAAACCAGAAAGCCGGAGGTCATCCAGAGAGCAGCGGCTGCGTCCACAACAGCCCACAGGCCAATCGCCGCAGCCAGTGTCATCGTCAGGGCCGCAATTCCGCCCAGGCCATAGGCGGCGCCAACCGCGACCACGCAGAGAATCCAATAGGCTGAGCCTAGGAAGCTCTTGCCGGAGAGAACTTGCCGCGCCAGGCCCTCCGTTAACAGCAGGCGGCCTGGACGCGCGCTGGGAGGTACGGACCCCGCCAGAACGTTTCCCGTGCTGTCCGACCAATCCGTCATTCCGTTTTCCCTCTTCCCGCCTTCATCTCTGCTTCCCTCCGGCCGCTGTTCATGGGGCTAGACCGGCATTGCGGCGGGTGGGCGTAGCCACTAAGGAACCCGGGCGCCTGTTCCGCCGGGCGCGCAGCCAGCGCACCCCCTGGCGGAGCGTCACCGCCAGCCAGCGCGGAATGAAGCGCCCCGGCACCGCCAGAAGCCAGAACCAGGGATACATCCAGCAATCGCGGAGCAAAGCGAGGAAGAATCGCTCGAGTTCCCGCGGGTTGTCGCAGCGCCAGGCCAGGACCACCGGGACAAAATGCGATCGCACCGTGTGATTCATCGCACGGTAGATCGTGAACCAGCGGTAGCCATGGCGCCGCGCTCTCCAGAACACGCGATTCGCTCCTTGCACGAAGCGATCTGTAAGGTCATAATCCAGCGACACACTCCGGCGGGCGCGAACCAGCGGCCGTCCAACGTACGCGATGGCGCCCCCGGCCCGCAAACAACCCAGAACGAGGTGGAGATGAATCCAGCCGGAACCTACACACTCCGTGTCTGCCGCCTGCAACAGACAATCCTGGCGTCGCAATACGAGTGCGGACATATATCCAAGATGCAGTCCTAGCCGGGCCACGCACGCCGAACCGCTGGGGAATTCTCCGTCTTCCTCCCGGCCGATCTGGTTTGCGATGAGAAGCGTTCCCTGGTTGTCCACGACCTGGTGGTTCAAATAGACCAGGGCAGGCCTTGTGCGAGCTTCCCGGATACGTCGGCGCACCGTTTCTACGGCACCTTCGTTCAACAGATCATCACTCCCGAAAAACCAGACGTACTCCGCTCGCGCCAGCTTGAGGCAGCGCAGCAGATTGAGGTCGTATCCCAGGTTGGCGCCATTCCGAACGTAGAGCAGATGGGGAAAGATTTGCTGATACCGGCGCACGAGCGCATGGGTGTCATCGGTCGACCCGTTGTCGGAAATCACCAATTCGACATCGGGACCCACCTGGGAAAGCATGCTCTCGAGAGTCCTCCGCAGATACTTCGCCCGGTTGTACGTTGGGATGCAGAAGGAGATCAGTTTCGGAATTTTCTGCTCCTCTACCGAACTTTCCTGGTCACATCCCACCGCTGCCCTCCGATTCAGTAACCTTCCGCTTTCATGCTTAGCGACCCGTAGACCACGCGCTCAATGCCTCGCGCCGTTCTTCCGAGACGGCTTCAGGTTCGCGCCCTGGCGTAATGACCTGTTGAATCCGGAGCGTCAGCGCGTCCACGGACAGGTAGGGAGCGCGCAAGAATTCTTGACTCCCCACGGCGCAAAAACTATCGGGCAGCGCAAGGCGCTTGACCAGCGGCCGAGCCCCCTCCATTTCCGCCACCAGTTCAGCCACGGCGCCGCCCAACCCGCCGATGAGGGAATGTTCCTCCACGACAAACAGGGCCGGGGTTTGCCGCGCAAGCGCGCGCACAAATCCTTCGTCCAGCGGCTTCACCGTGGGAACGGAATAGACCCCCACAGCGATTCCCGCCTCGCTGAGTTTCTCTGCCGCCAACAGGGCATTGCGCGCCACGGGCCCGCTGGCCAGGATCAAGGCATCTCGCCCGCGGCGAAGTTCGATCGGCCTCCCGATCTGGAACTCGGGCGGCGCGGTGTGGATCGCCGCTTCCCCGGCCTTGCCCAGGCGCAGGTAACAAGGTCCCGGCCACGCTGCGACGGCCCGCGTCGCCAGCGCCGTTTCAACCGGGTCCGCAGGAGTGACCACGGTCATTCCCGGAAGCGCGCGCAGAATGGCCACGTCCTCTGTGCCGTGATGGGTTGCCCCCAGCGCTCCGTAGGCCAGCCCGCCTCCCACGGCAACGATTTTCACGTTTGCGCGGTGGTAGCAGGCATCGTCCCGGATTTGCTCGAGGCCACGCAGTGTGGGGAAGTTGGCGATCGAATAGGTGAAGACGATCTTACCGGAAAGCGCCAGGCCCACCGCCAGCCCGGTCAGGTTCTGCTCGGCGACACCCACGTTCACGAAGCGATCAGGAAATTGATCCCGGAAGGGCTCGACCACCGAATAACCCAGGTCCCCGACCAACAAGAAGATGCGCGAATCCTGGCGGGCCAGCTCCGTCAGGCTGCGGATGAACGCGCTTCTCATTCCCTTGCCCCCAACTCACTCAACGCCTGCTGCAACTCCGCGGAATTCGGTGACCGGTAATGCCAGGCGAGGCGATGCTCCATGAAGCCCACGCCCTTCCCCTTGACGGTATGGGCGATCACGCAACTCGGCCGGCCTTGCTCGAACGGCACAGACCGAAGCGTCGCATCGATTTCGGTGCATTCGTGTCCATTGATTTCGCGCACGCCCCACCCGAACGCCTTCCATTTCTCCGCCAGCGGCTCGAGCTCGAGGACCTCTTGGACCGTTCCAAGACTTTGAATCCGGTTGTAATCCACGATGGCTATCAGGTTGTCCAGGTGGTGATGCGGAGCAAACAGGACTGCTTCCCATGTCGAACCTTCATCGCACTCCCCGTCACTGAGCAGCACAAACGCGCGTGAGGCGCGACCATCGCGCTGGAAGGCCAGCGCCATCCCGCATGCGACAGACAGTCCGTGCCCGAGCGAACCGGTCGAGACCTCCACCCCAGGCACGCCCTGATGGGTGACGTGTCCTCCCAGCCGCGAACCGTCCTGGCAAAACGTCTCCAGCCACTCCACAGGGAAGAACCCGCGCTCGGCCAGAACCGCGTAGAGTGCTGCGGCGGCGTGTCCTTTGCTCAGCAGGAAGCGATCGCGCTCGCTCCAATCCGGCCGGCACGGGTCAACGTGCAACAGACCTCCGTAGAGGACCGCCAACAGGTCGGCGATCGAAAGACAACTGCCCACGTGCGAAGACTGCGCGCGATGAGTCATCCGCAGCACATGGCTCCGTATGCGTGTGGCCAGCTCCGGGCATGGGATCGGCGTCATTCGCCACCTGCGCTTATCGCCGTCATGGCCGCCTGTTCGTAGTAGCGGCGATTCTCCCGGAACCACTCCACCGTCCGCCGCAATCCCTCACGGAGTGGAACCTGTGGCGCCCACCCAGTCGCGTTCCGGAACTTGGAGATGTCGGCTTCAAGGTTGTGAATTGGCTCATCGGGCCGGGACAGTTCGCCCCACCCGAGCGGAAGGTTGCGGTCCATCAGGTCGCGGATCTGCTGGACGATCTCGCGCACCGTGGCAGGCTGTCCGGAAGCCAGGTTGAACACTCCCACGGCCGCTCGCGCCTGTGCCGCTTGCCAAATCGCCTCGGCAGCATCCTCGACGTAGAGGTAGTCCCATCGCTGCGTGCCCCGCGTGAGCGGGGGCTTGATCCCACGGAGCAGCGACAAGATCACCGTGGGAATCAGATAGTCGCTCTGGTCGGCCGGCCCGTAGGCGGCCAGAAGGCGTAGCCACGTGAAGCGGATTCCCCAGGTGTTGCTGAATTGTTGTCCGATCAGGCCGGCACTTAGCTTGGCCATGCCATAAAGAGTAGTCGGCCGGGTGGGGAGTTCTTCAGTTAAAGCAGCGTCGTAAGGCCCGTATTCCGCCTGCGACCCAACGCCGACGAAACTATGGGCGCCACTTTGGTGTGTTGTGCGCAGGAGTTCCAGCGTGCCCCAAAGGTTTTCCGTGATCTGGGTGGCCTCGTTGCGGTGGCGGCCGACTACTCCTCTCCATGCCAGATGGAAAACCACATCTGGAGCAAACGCATGAATAGCCTCAGTAGCATCTCGGATGGCCATGAGTTCCCCACGGATTCTGGTCAGTTGTGGAACTACGTCGGCGATCCGCCAGGTGGAGGACGAGTCTCGCAGCAGCACGGCGACCTGACAGCCCTTGCGCACGAGCAGCCGCACGAGGTGCGCGCCAATGACGCCCGTTCCGCCCGTCACCAGGCAACGCATCGAGTCTCCATTCTTCGGTCTGCGAAGTTTGTTCATCTCTGGCATCTCGGTGTCCATCTGTCTGTATTGTTCGTGTCCCTAAGTCTCCTTAGCTGCCCTTCGGGCCACTCTCGCGAACTGACGAAGATCGGACACGCCCAGGCTTCCGCGCCCCGGTCGGACGACCGGGATGCGGGCAAGTCCGCGGGCTTCCCCGTTGTGGCAGGCACAAACATGACACCAATGCGGAAGGCTCCCTCCCGCCCCCACCGGGCGGAATCCTGCTTCAAGGACAAAGCAGTCGTACCCGGCTTCGGTGAGAATCGCCCGAACTACTTCTCCGACCACCTCGCTGTGAATTTCGCAGATGACTATGGGGCGAACCTCGCGGAGCAGTTGACTCGCCCCCCGCAGCGCCTCTCCCTCACCCCCTTCGACATCGATCTTGATCAGGGAAGGAGCACGCCCGCCGCGCTGCGCCACGAAGTCATCCAAGGAGATGGCTTGCACCTCGAAATCCCCGCGTGATGCAGCCTGGCTCGAATCGTCAATGAGCTTTCCTTGAGAATTGTCCGGCCCGGCACGAAACTTCGCCAGCCGGCTTCGGCTGGCGACAGCCCACGGGATCACTTCGACGTTGCGAATGTAGTTGAGCTCCAGATTGGCCGCTAACTTCTCGGCGTTCTCGGGCCACGGCTCGAAGGCATAAACCTTGCCCTCCGAACCGCACAGCCTCGAGAGCAGCAGTGTGTGGAGTCCCACGTTGGCGCCAACGTCGTAAATCACCTCGCCCGGCTGAATGGTGCGCTCAAAGAGCACCTGGTTCATCACCTCTGCGATTCCCAAGGCGCGAAACGTGGGAAAGTGCGGTGCAGGATCATTGAGAATGGAAAATCCACGCAGAGGGCCGAAGGAAATGGGAATCGCGGCCCCGCGCGGATCGAGCACGGCCCAGAGCTGCGCAACCTCGCTCCATCGCCGCAAGAACGGATTCTTTAATATCAGGGCAGGCCATAATTTCAAGACCTGGTAGACCGACTGTGCCACCAGCGGCGCGGCCGCTCGGCCGAGGGAAGATCGCCGGAGAATCCAGGCCGCCTTCTTCATCATGGATGAACTCGATCGGTAGTACGCGGTGTCATTCATTTCTCTCCGTTGTTCGGCGAAATGGCCGAACCAGCTACTTCCCCTCCGCTGCGGCCTGTTTTTCCAACACTGTTTCTAACTTATCTGGCTCCCGCGTCGCGCGCGCCGGCCGGTTGCTTCCCACCTGTGCGGTTTGCAGGATATTCCCCTGTTCCGCATCGGCGGTTCCGAACAAGAACTCGCGGTACCAGCGGACTGTCTCGGCCAAGCCTCTCTCTAAGATGTACCGCGGCTCCCATCCCAGGAGTTTTCTCGCCTTCGCCGAAGAGAGATACTGGGAGCGGATCTCCCCGCAGGCGTGATTGTGGATGCAAGGCTCGAGGTGCTCGCAGCGCATGAGCCGCTGAATCATTCGCACGAGCTCGAGCACGGCGACCTGCGCTTCGCTGCCGAAGTTGAACGCTTGGCCGTGGATGCGTCGCTCCGCCAAGGCTTCTGCCAAACGGATATAGGCCTCTGCCGCGTCCCGCACGTAAAAGTAGTCGCGCACGTACGTGCCGTCGCTGCGGATGATCGGAGGTTCTCCCCGCACCAGGGAGCGAATCGTTCCCGGAACGATGCGGCTCCAATTCAGATCGCCACCGCCATAGACGTTCCCCAGCCGTGCGATCCCCACCGGGAGGCCGTAGGTGCGGTAATAGGATTGGGCGAGCAAGTCCGCGCAGCTCTTCGACACTTCATAAGGTTGCCGCCCGTCGAGTCGCATCTCCTCGGTGTACGGCAACTGGGCGTGTTCTCCATACGCTTTGTCGCTGGAGGCCACGACGACGCGTTCCACCAGCTCGGCGTGGATCCGGCATGCCTCCAGCAGGTTATAGGTTCCGCGGATGTTCGCTTCGAAGGTGTGCCGCGGAGAGCGTTGCGCCGCTCCCACCAAGGTTTGCGCTCCGAGATGAAACACGGTATGGATTTCCTGCTGGTTGATGGCGCGCTCCAAAGTCTGAAAGTCTTCCAGGCAGCCGTTCACGACGGTGACTCTGCGCACCGCGCCACTGCGGTACAGTTCCGACTGCGGATCGGCGTCGAGCACCAGGACCACGACCTGCGCGCCGCGTTCCAGCAAGGCTTTCACCAGCCACGAGCCGATGATCCCTGTTGCCCCGGTTACAAAGACCCGCCGGCCCTGCCAGCCGCTATCGGTTTTTCCCACACCTTCCACGGTGCTTCTCCGGTCTGCCATAAATTCTCCAGCAAGCGCACGTCCCGCAAGGTATCCATGCATTGCCAGAAGCCTTCGTGCCGGTAGGCGGCGAGTTGTCGCTCCTTCGCCAGCCGCTCCATCGGCTCCCCCCCCCCCAACGC
>OBEQ011780963.1_pt1 | contig 19510 bp, 25 predicted proteins | sample 1670901 | NCBI WGS metagenome assembly OBEQ01 (sample SAMEA104232315, study PRJEB22302) | groundwater metagenome | biome: forest; feature: aquifer; material: groundwater | place: USA | collected 2011-08-07 | depth 5.4 m
GGGATAATAGTGATCAAAAATTGTCCCAGATTCTTCGTCCATGAATGATTGTTTCGGTGCTTCTTCATCGGGTCGGGCATCTTTTCTTTTTGCATCGGGATGTCGAATATGAATAATTTTTAACATCTTCATTCCGCGCTCACTAGTTGGTTTTGGGACATAGCATAGTCCTTGTTTAGTTCGATAATATCGGCTATTTTTGGTGTTCCAGAAAGTATTTCTTGGTAGTTTGGCGCTGTATCAAAAAGTACCCCAAAATATTGGGCTTTCATAACCGAATTCGTGCCTAAAAGCAGTAGATCTTCCAGGTGTTCCAGAAAGTATTTTATGTAGGCCATAACTATGTGCATGTCGGTTGGTTTTGATTGAATATTCTTTTGTTTTTGAGCAATGAGTTCAGCGATACTGCATGCGATCTTTACAAGCTCTTGCTCAACGTACTTAACACCTACCTCAGATGTTAAGTATTTAAGCGTACCTCCGGTGAGCGTTTCTTGTGTTTTAAGCTCCATAATTCGGTTATCAAGATTTGTGTCGTCCGTATTGACCATTGATTCCCGTTTGTCCCATTCGTTTAAAACGGCGGTAACTAAAGCGTCAGAAAATCCTGGTGCAAGTTTTATGTTTTGAACGAATTTAGTAATTGTTTCGTCAAAGTCCTTTTTAGAGACACGGAAATAGTGGCCTCGTTTATTACAATGATAGGCTGGATAGTATTTGCCAAGCTTACCTCTTGAGGCGCTGCCATAAAGTGGTCGGTTACAATGAGGACACATAACAATCTTTTTATAGGGGAAGTCCGGGTTTCGAACTCCTTTTTTAACGAGGTATTGCGCCGCCTTCCAGTGGTAGATTTTTACTTCCCCGTTTTCCTCTGAGATGGTAATTTTGCCCTTATTAGCTCTATTAAATGTATCAATAGAAACCAACCCATCAAATTTTCCCTTTTGAGGATTATCTTTTGTCCAATTGACCAGATTGATTCCGGCGAATACTGGATTTTGAAGATACCGCCAGAATCCCTTTAGGGTAAGTTCTTGGCCGCCTCTTTGTTTGAGTATTTTTGTCCGATCTTTGGGATCACGGACCAAGTTAAGTCGTGATTTGTAACCTGATTTGTTTATTTCATCAACGATTTGCTGGTCATCAAGCGTTCCCAAACAACGCATATCAAACATTTTAATAATCCAGGCAGATTCAACTGGGTGGGCTTTTAATATCGTTCGTGTCCCATTTGGCGTTTCAACCTTGACGTTCATAAAGCCAAACGGTGCAGCTCTGACCCAATACCCTAATCGAGAATAGCGGATTTCGGCTCCGATCATCCGGCTCATGATATCGCGCATTTCATCTTTAGCCCGTTCTGCTTCAAGCATTTCAGATTTCTTGGTGGGAGAATACACACTCCACTTAAATGCTACACCCAAATGTTCAAGAGTATTGACCTGTTGTTTACCAATAACGCCGTAAATATCAACAAGCTGGACACTACATTTACCAAGTTGTATTTTTAGTTCTTCATAAGAGAAAGAGCCGCCGCGGGTAAACCGGTCGATAGATTTAATAACAAAAAGTTGGATATCGTTTTTAGGATGCTTACAGTAATCAATCGCTTCCTGAACTGGTTGTTCTTCTTTTGAGGCGGATTCAAGGAAGATGAAGAATTTTTTAATATGGATGTTATGGGTTTGGGCAAACTGTTCGATTTGTTCTTTTTGGGCTTCCGGAGAGTCACCATCAACACCCTGTCTTACCGAAGAAACTCGGATGGCAGCAACAGCATTTTCAATTTTAGTTACAGACTCCATATTTTTCTTTAATTTTGTTTAATAATGGTTGTCCATCCTTTTGGTCTTCAACAATGCGGTCAATAATAATATTGGCAAGGAATTTAATTCGCTCCTCCGAAGAAAGTAGTGAAGTTTTCGGTCTTATACCAGAAGTTTTGTTTATCGAGCCTTTTATTCTTCCCATTGTTTTAGCCTCATTATTATCTCTATAGGAATAATATACTATCCTTAAAGGCATAATGTCAAGGAGTATTTTAGACTAGGTAGTTGTTATTCTTTTGCTCCGCCTGATGGACGGTATCAGAACTTATTATACTAATCATGTTCTCTTAAAAAGTCCTCAATTTGTTTCTTACTCCACCAACCAAAATCATCAGGAACGTTACTTTTATCAAAAGTAACCACTTCAACTACTTCATTTCCATAAACTCCAGGAACTGGCAGTCTATCAACCTCTATAAACAAGGTTGGCTCAATGTACCATTGTTTTGTTCCAGAGTAGACTCCCATTTCAAGGTCAGCTACTCTAAAGTTCTTTACCCCTACTCCAGCTTGATCTTTAACAACTCTTTTAACATACTCTCCTAAAGTTTCTCCCCATCTTGGTAATCCATGTACATCGTACAAACACGGCTTCTTGCTTTTTTGTGCTTTTTCTGGGATCTCATGTTCAGGAATTGCCTCAGGTCTTCGAAGAGCAATATATTTACCTTTAAACTTTAAAATACACTCAGCAGAAAAATGTGTTCCAAAAGGAACCTCTGCTTTAATTGGAGGGCCGAAATTAGCTTCCTTTTTATTCCAGTTATACTTGAAATTCACATCTAGAGTATATCAGAAGTCCGAAAATCCATCTCCTATCGCCAAATTCCGAAGCTAGCTCCACCTTATGGACGGCATCAGAACCTTTTTCTAGTTCACAGACTGGTTTATAATGTCATTATCGTGAATTTAAAAATAATTCTTGGCTTGATTGCAGCACTTTTTGCTCTAGGCAGTGCATTCCTCTATATCCGTGACATCTTTCGGGGTAACACGAAACCACATATCTATACTTGGTTGATTTGGGCGATTCTGACTATCATTGGATTTCTTGGGCAATTGCATGGTGGAGGAGGACCTGGTGCATGGGCAACAGGAGTTACCTCAATTTATACAGTGTTTGTTTTCTTTCTCTCATTCCGTTATGGGACACCTGATATTACAAATTTTGATAAAATATGTTTGACGTTAGCCGTAATTTCAATAGTTCCATGGCTCCTAACTCAAAATGTTCTCCTTTCAGTCATACTCGCCACGTTCACAGACATAATTGGTTTCCTTCCGACAATGCGTAAAACCTGGAATGCACCCAGAAGTGAATCTTTAGGCTCTATGTACTTTGACGCTTTGAAACACGGTCTTTCTATCGTTTCGTTACAAAGATATTCCCTAATAACATGGTTCTATCCAGCGGGTGTGTTGTTTGCAAAGATTGTAATAATTGCAGAAATTAAATTTAGAAGATCAAAACTCAAATAATTTGCTCCACGTAATGGACGGTATCAGAACCTATTTTAGGTTCTTATCTATCCATGAATCCACAGCCTCGTCGTAGTGAAAAATTAAAGGGTTTTCATCTGCAGTTGGAGGTTCCATCTCCTTTACAGTCTCATTAAAATCATTGTCCGAAACGTCAAACCTTTTATTTGCGCTCCTGTTTTTCAATAATCTTTCATAAGCAACTGAGCTGGGAGTATCAACGAAAATCATAATTGTGTCTATATTTAATTTGTCAGCAATTTGTTTTACCAACCCGCGTTCATGTTTAGTAAAATTACCTGTATCGTGAATTACCGTTTTACCTTCAATTAAAGCGTCGTCAATCATTTTGTACATCCTCTGATAAACGATGTCCCAATCTGTTTGTTTCAATTCTTCGTCTTTAATACCATTGCCATATATTTCAAACTTAATATCGTCTAAATCTATCCTTGTATATCTCCGCTTTCTCACAACTTGCTTAGCTAGAGTCGTTTTCCCAGAAAAAGGAATGCCGCAAAGAATATATAATTTACCCATATTTGAAGTATATCAGAACTCTCTTTGTGCCTCTCTAGCTCCACTTGATGGATGGTATCAGAACCGTTTGTGCTACAAAATATACACTTTTCCTGTATTTGTGGTATAGTTCGATACAGTTAAGACCTGCCGTAAGTATAAATATTAGGCACGTCTATGACCACAACAGCTCAACAACTCCAACTCATTCACCAAATCCAAAGTCACCAGATATCGATCGTAAATGAGGTTGTTCTGTATATCCTTGTTAAATTCCCACTCCCTGAATCCATATTTTCCATGCAATCACGACTCAATATGTATCAGAGTATCTCTGCATCCAATGTGATTCCCCATAGTACCAACCCTCTGGCCTTTATGACCCTCGTTGCTTTTTGGCCGTTATGGTTCATGGTTGGCCTATCCCTGATATATTTTCTTGTAAGAATGTTGATTGCCTTTACCAAGACCGTATTTCCTGCTGTTTTTGATAGGTTCTTCCCACCAAAACCAAAAACATTTCTGGAGCTCACGTTTCCCCACGATACAACAAAATCTGCCTACGCCACTGAGGAGCTATATCGACTCCTTCATACACTATCTCGGCAACAGAGCTTCTGGGATCGTATGCTTCAAAGGAAAAACGGCTATTCTCTGGAAATTATCTCCACCCGAAATGAAGGCATCAGATATCTGCTGGCAGCAGAACCCAATGTGATTGAGACCATCCAATATACCTTACAGTCATATTTACCAGGCATCCGCATCAGGGAAATACATGACTATCTTGATCCATATCTGAAGCATGAAGACGATAATCCAACATGTATGGGTTTAGAAGAGTTCAAACTCTCCGCCCATTTCGCCCTGCCTTTAGAAACCCAGACCGTCTTAAAGGAACACGACCCGATTTCATACCTCACCGGTAATATGACCAAGCTTGCCTCAGGGGAACTTGTTGCCTTTCAGGTCGTAACTACGCCACTTCTGTCTTCCACACATAAAAAGGAACTCAAGGAAATGCAAATACTGATACGAAAGATGATGAAGGGTGAGCCATTAACGCCGGTTTTACAAAAGGATCTCCTGCAAAAAGTCGTATCCCTTCCTGGTATTTCTCTTGTTTGGCTTGGTATCAAACTCATCTGGATTATCATCTGGGGACTGTTTTCTTTTGTCATGGAGATGGTTGCGACCATGGTGCATGACAGCGCAACGATTACCCCGAGCCTCATCGCTCCAAAACCAATTGTGCCACAACAGATCCTCAATCCGTATGAACAGGAACTTTCCACGATTGTCAAAGGAAAGATTGATCAAGAGCTGTTTGAAACCTCCATTCGAATTCTGGTGGTAGCAGATACGAGCGATGAAGTGAATCTCCGATTGCATGGCATTATGGCTTCTTTTGGTCAACTGGGTAGTTCGTATCAAACGCTCGTCACCAAGCGTGGTCTGTTTGCTCCTAGTTTGCAATCAGGGTTACAGTCATTCAAACAACGGACGTTATCTGAAAGTTTTATGTATCCCAATCCAATATTGTCTGCTTCCGAACTTTCCGACCTCTTTCACTTCCCCTATATGGATACCACCAAAACTGAAGGATTGGTGAAAAGTAAAAGTCGGGATTTGCCCGCCCCATTATCACTTAAACGAGATACCACTAAACTCGATGTCATTGTTGGAAAAAATAGTTATGGAGGCGAGGAAACGCCAGTGGGGTTAACCCAAGCACAGCGTCATGAACACACATACATTGTTGGCAAAACCGGCATGGGAAAAACTACTATTATCAAGCAAATGGCATATCAGGATATTCTGTCAGGGAAAGGTGTCGCAGTGATTGACCCTCATGGAGATTTGGTTAAGGAATTGTTAAGCGTCATTCCACAAAGCAGAAAGAAAGATGTTATTTATCTTGATCCAACTGACAAGCTTTGGCCGATGGGACTCAACATCCTTAATCCGGGAGGAATGTTTGTTGATGAGGAAGAAAAAGCTGACTGGATTACCGGATCAGTGATTTCGGTATTTATGAAAATCACTCCGAAAGCCAATTGGGGGCAGCGGATGGAACATATATTAAGAAATGCCACCATGACTGCTCTCACCACCGAATCACCTACCCTCATGACTATTCAAAAGCTACTAACCAACAAGACATATCGACAAAGTGTGACTTCAACGCTTAAAGATCCGGTCTTAAAGCAGTTCTGGATTGATGAATTTAAAATGTTTGGCAATATGCAAAAAGCCGACATAATATCTCCCTTGACCAACAAACTAGGTGAGTTTATTACCTCCCCTATGTCCAGGCATATTCTGTTACAGGCAGAAAGCACCATCAAATTCGCAGACATCATGGATCAGGGCAAGGTGCTTTTAGTTAATCTCTCCAAAGGGAACTTGGGAGAAGAGCGATCTGGTTTCTTTGGAACCCTGATAATCTCTCTTATCCAAATGGCCGCCTACCAGAGAGCCCAAATTCCGGAAGACGAACGGCGAGACTTTTTCCTCTATATTGATGAGTTTCAAAACTTTGCTAATGCCCATTTCGCCGATATCTTTTCGGAAGCACGGAAGTTCCACGTCTTTATCATTCCCTCCCATCAGAATGTGGCTCAAATTGAGGACGTCAAAACTGCCAAGGTGGTCTTAGGCAATTCCGGGACCATCATTTCTCTTAAAAACGGACCAGATGATGAAGCAGTCATCCTTCCCTTTATGGCACCAGAAGTAGAAAAAGGAGAAATCGTTAATCTTCCACCGCATCATTTCTTTATGAAAGTTACTAATGAAGACTCAGAAGATGCCTTCTCTGGCGAAACAGTTCCTCTTGACGTCAAAGGATCTGATAAAGTCAGAGACTTTGTTATTGCCAATACCAGAAAACAGTACGCGACTCCGAGGACTGTGGTGGAAAAACAACTCAATATACTCTTTGGGGTGAGTGAGGAACCGGAAGAAAAGATAGATAAAAATACAGGGGTTAAAGGTAAACAAAAATCAAAAAATCATGCTCAAAAACACGGCTTTAAAACGTAATAAGATTGTCATCACGGTCGATGACACTATTTTTGTGTTTTTAAGGCTAAATATTAAAAAATTGTGTCACCTACCTTTAAAAGAAACGGAGTGTGTTGGGGGGGCATATAAAAATTAAAGTAAAAAATACATAAATAACACAATATAAAATACACATCATGAAACTCCCAAAACAAACACCAAAAGAACAAGAAATACTAAAACTACACTACCAATACAGATTCCTCAACAGCAAACAAATTCAAAAATTCCTACATCATAAAAACAAAAGAAGAATCAATGACTGGCTACCAGATCTTGTCAAAAAAGAATATTTACAAAGAATCTATGACCCATCAACATTTTCAGGAAAAAACCAACCGGCAGTGTACTACCTGGGGAACAACGGAATTAGATGGCTAAAGACACAAGACGGGTATAACTCTGCAGTATTACAAAAACTCTACCGCGACAAAAACAGATCAGATACCTTTATTTCCACCTGCCAGCTCATAGCTGATATGTGTCTCGATCTAAAAAATCAATCCAACGACAAACTATCTTTCGACTGGGCTACGGAGAATGAGTATACAAACCCAAAATCCCCCCTTTATTTTTCTGGTATGCTATCTGCGCTTCATCCTCACCTTATATTTACCAAGAAGAAAAACAATAAAATGAGTTACTATCTGTTGGAAATTATTCCTTCAACCCTTCCGGCCTACAGAGTCAGAAAACGAATCAGAACCTATCTTGAATTTTTAACAGAATGTGAATGGATAGGACACATTAAAACAGCTCCTGAGATCCTCTTCGTCTGTGAAACAAAAGAGCTGTTGATTCGTAGTAAACGATATACCAAAAAACTTCTGGTTGAATCGGAAGAAGAACATATCAATATGTGTTTTGCTCAAAAGGATGAAGTACAAAAAGACGGCGTCACGACTGAGGTTTGGGAAGATATGGAATAAAACAGCCCCGCGATTACTCACAGGGCTGTTTATACGTCTGGTTACAATTTGACTTGTGGTGCCACCTCGCTGATTTTCTTTTCTCCAAAATATCTATCGCGCTCAATACCTAGGCCAAAATTTCCCCAGTAGCTTTGAAGTTCATCCAGCGAAAATGAACCCCATTCATCGTTCCAATCTCCAAAAATAGAGACATACCCGAAGAATATTCTTTCCTCTGGGTCGTACTCGGTTGCGTACCACGTACCCGCTCCGCTTGGGTTAAAAAACTTTGCGATGACTAGCGGGTCTTTTACTTCTTCTTGACTACCTACTTTTGCAAATCTTGTGAGTAGTTCGTTTGTTAATAGCTTCATAATGTTTTCACCTCCTTCTTTTGGGTCTTCCCTGATAATTAATGTTTTGGGAAGCATGCCCATGCTTCCCATACCAGGGGAACCCTCAAGCAGGGTGAAATTTTGCAAGGGCAAACGAAGTGCAGTTTATTGAAGGCGAAGCCGGAAACCCTTGCAAAAAGAGGGGTAAGACCCCTAAAAAGGTGATTTATTTTTTACCGTAAGTTTTTAGTATAATGAGTTCATGAATCTGATTATTATCTTCGGCGCTTCATATCTTTATCTGGTTATTCTTGGTATTGCTGTCGTTGTTTTCCTTTGTCTGGATCGGTATCAAAGAAAACCCTTACTCAAGCTCTTGATTCTCACATCTATTTTTGCGTATATACCTGCCAAACTGGGAGGACTGCTTATCCATGATCCTCGCCCGTTTGTGGTTGAACATATCCAACCATTAATTCATGCGGCAACTGATAATGGGTTTCCCTCTGACCACACTTTACTTTCAATGGTGATCGCCTTAGTTGTTCTTAGGTTTAACAAAAAAGTTGGTAGTCTATTAGTTGTGCTTGCTCTGTTAGTCGGCGTTGCAAGAGTCTTGGCTCATGCACATCATGTGATTGATATTGTTGGCAGTATAGTCATCGCAGTTATTGCCATCTGGTTATCACAGGCACTTTTAAAAGGCTGCAAAGATCATAATAAATCCTTATAATTCCTTTATGTCACTAAAAAAGAATATACGGCTATTAACTTGGTTCAACTTCTTTACCGATTTTAAACTCTATGCTCCGATTGCAATTATTTATTTTTCTCATATAACGCATTCTTATGCACTTGGAGCAAGTATCTTTGCTATTACACAAATCTCGTCAGCATTGCTTGATATTCCAACGGGTATTTTTGCTGACAGGGTGGGAAGAAAGAAAACAATTGTCATAGGTGCAGCTTCAGCGGTATTGTATGTAATCTTTTATGCCATCGGCATGAACTTTTGGTTTCTTGCTGTGGGTGCTCTTTTTGAAGGAATTTCCAGGGCTTTTTATAGTGGTAACAATAATGCTTTGTTGCACAATATGCTCTCAGAAGAAGGTTTGGAGGATGAATATCATGAACATTTAGGTAAATTATCATCAATGTTTCAAGTAGCGTTAGCGGTTTCAGGATTATTAGGAGCATTTATTGCATCATGGTCTTTTCCTGTGCTCATGTGGCTTTCAGTTATCCCACAGATCATGTGTCTTTTTATTAGCTTCCAAATCATAGATAGTAAAAAAGCAATTGAAAAGTCTGACAATCTACTTTCAGATTTGAAAGAAGGAATTACAGATTTTGTCAGTAATGCTAATCTTCGACTCCTTAGTATTTCAAGCATATTGGATTATGGATTAGGGGAAACTTCATATGAGTTTCAAGCAGCTTTTTATAATACCCTCTTACCAATATGGGCAGTTGGTGTTGCAAAAATAACATCAAATATTAGCTCAGGTTTAGGTTTTCATTTCAGCGGCAAACTCATCAAAAAATTTAGAAGTATTCCAATTCTTTTCTTTGGAGAAACATATAATGAGATTGTTTCATTCTTTGCATTGATTTTCGTTACGAAACTTACGCCTTTTCTCTTATCTTCAACATCTTTTTTCTATGGAACAAGAACCATTATTGTTAGTTCACTTATGCAAAAAGAATTTACTGATAAACAAAGGGCCACCATGTCGTCTCTTAATTCGTTTGCAGGAAGTCTATTCTTTGGCGTTTTTGCTTTTATGACAGGATTATTTGCAGATAAAGTTGGGGCAAGAAACGCAATGCTTGTTATTCAAATATTATCTCTATCTAGAACATATTTAATATGGAGGTTTTATAAATTACCAAGCAATTCTTAACCTACGCGTTTTTCTGATCAGATCTCGAGATCGGCATAAATAGAACAAGTCTATGTTGCTATACTAAAAACATACGGAGAATTAGGTAAAAGACAATAATTTTGTAAATACTAAAGCATAAGTTATAATTAAACTCGATATGACTGATTTTGAACCTCAAAATATACATGAATCTGGCGCAAACATGGCGCCTATCGAGAGAGAGAGAGCTTTTAAACCTCGTTAAAAAAATAGAAACTCCCTTCATGGAGTCACTTCAGCGCGAATATGGTGAACAACGTGGCTGGCGCATGTGTGGCCCTGCGTCAATTGCATTATCTCGTGTACTTTCGACTCAGACGGGAATTCCAATAGGTCAAGATATCGAAGGAGAACATATAGAGCTCACAGTCGGAATCTTTGATCCAGAAGATCAACCAAACAGACGAGAACGTATAGAAGAGCAAACCTATATCCGCTATCACACAGGAAATGGATACGTCTATTATATTGACCCTATTTATGGACTACTTATGCAAGGAAAAAAGGAATTCCATGAAGCAATCCAAGTAGAACGATATTCCATTGGTGAAATAGATAACGAACTAGTCAGACGACATCATCTTTATCCATTCGACCCAAATCATCATGGCATTGCTGATTCATTGGCTTTTCGAACACTCAAAAGTGCAAGTGAAAGACAATTATATATAGACGACAGTATCGCTGCTCTCAATGATGAACGGGCAACTATGCCGGAATTTGTATCTGATTCAGGACATATAATGAGTACTGATTGGCAAAAGACTGAAGGAATTATTAAAGAATTTGCTCCTGAGTGGCAAATAGACATGCTTACCAAATTAGAGCGTTTACAGGAAGTGGCACAACATATGATTGGAGATCTACATGATAGTCAAAGATCTTCTGGATTATCACCATTTTCCATGCCCCTTAAGCTCGAATCCTTCAAAACCACGAATAGATCTGAACTCATCTATCATGATCAGTCACCTACAGTGGAACACTGGAATATGGGTAGAAACGAAGAAACTGTCTTAACTTTTCATATCAATAACCAACGATACATTCTCAAAGAAGGAGAATCGCTCCAAATATATGAAAATGGACGACAAAAAGCAGTTACTGAAGCTCATTTACAGGCAGTGCACGACGCGGTATACGCAACAAAAGACGAAAAAACAATTAGCTTTTTCTCTACTCAAATTAAAAATACCCAACTCAAAAGATAACCTTCGGGACAGCGGATGTTTTAACAAACAGTAAGTTTACTATCCCATTGGAAGTGAAGCAGAAACCCAAAAAGAGAAGAAATCCAGAAAACTCAACAAATCAAACGAGAAACTATTTTTCGGTAACAGTAGACATGAGTTTGCTAAAAAGATTCTCAAAAACTTCTCTAGCTTTTCCCTCTGTTAATAGTTGATACTTACCATCTTTTTCAGAAATGTATATTCCTAACATAAGCTCTCTAGCAACTGCTTGGGTAGTTAATAGATAAGTAAAATAACTTTGAACATCATCATTTAGATCATCTATAAGAATATCGTTAAAATCAATTAGATTTTCTGAAGCGAGAATCTCTTGAAGTGCATTGTCTGATTTGTCCTGGTAAAGGGCTCCTTCTTTAAAGAAAGCTGTTCTATATTTTGAATAAAGTGTGTTAAATTCTTCTATGGATTTGGGTTGAGTTTCTCGAGTTCTTAATAAAAGAAAATTAAATTGAGGAGTAGATAAAGGCAAACAAATAGAGTTGATTAGTTCGTCACTTCTAACCATATGGAAAATATCTTGAGCGGAAAATGTGCCACTCCAAATATGTGTGTGAACAAGCGATATGGGTTGTATATTAGGAGTTATAACATAGAATGGTTCAACTCCTTGACGATAAGTCTTCTCATCTTTATTATGAATCCTATAGCCCATTGTTGGACTTATGGGGTATAGCAGTTTCGGTGGAGTTACTTGGAGATGAATATATCCTCCAAACTCTTCTCTTGGCGAAATGGCTACAGTTCTTTTAAGCAGATTATTAGAAAAATCTTCAATTCCTGCTACTGTTAGAGTATGAGGAAGATCCCTATAACTTAAAAGGCCATTGGGATCTACACTACCTTCGGCGACTTTTAGTCCCAACAGATAGCCTTCGAGATCTGCCGATCCTTGAAATAGTTCTCCTGATAAAGTAGATGGTACTTCAGTTGTTTCGTGCAGCTGTGATGAGCCACCAGATAGTTGTTCAAACGAACCGTCTTGATTCATAGTTTCCTCTATTGTACTTTAAAACCAAAAAAAATGAATTGTTAAAGTACTCAGGCTTAACGCCATAAGGACTAAGGCCAATTTGGGAATATCTAATATTTATCTTTCTTTTTTTTCAGATTCGCTCTGTAACTTGTAATATTCATTAGTGTTTGTTACAATGTACTATTGTGCTAGTACACTAGTGCAATATATTATGAAAGACAAAAACGTAAACGAGCTCGTAAAAGCACTCTTGGAGGCTAAAAGTCCTGAAGGTGTGCTTGACCTGCTCAAAGGCCTACTAACAGTCAAAGAACTAGATGAGATTGCTCGTCGGCTTCAGATTGTCAAAATGCTGAAAGCAGGCGTATCTCAGCGTGAGATAGTCGAAAAGCTTAATGTGGGTATAGCCACAGTTACAAGAGGCTCAAAGGAACTTAAAAATGGAAGGTTTAAAAACATATGATAGAAACTGAACATTCTTTTCCAGATGCTGTAGTGGCTATTTATACTGCTCCACGAGCAGGTGCCCCCATGGAACCACGTACTTCGGTACAAGTAGAAATGGGTGGTATTGTAGGAGATAGATATTTTCAACTACCCGCAACCGAGGAAGAAAAGGAGAAAGGTGCCGGGGAGCGTGTTGCCCATGGTACTTTTTCTCTTAAGCCTGGTATTAAGCCTCATCGTGAATTTCCCGATGAATATCGTGGGCCTACTTTTGTTTTAGATTCAGATATAGAAGAAATAAATAAAGCACTAGGTGAAGGAGGTTTTGAACCTCTTACTGCTAAAGACCTCAGAAGAGCTGTTGTTTTGAGTGGCATCAATCCCGCTCTTTTTCATTCTATGATTGAAAACAATATAGAATTTAAGATAGGAGAAGTTAAATTTAGATTTACAGAGATTTGTACTCCATGCACAAGACCACTAAAATTATTGGAGAAGCCTGATGGATCAACTTTGTCTGAAGAAGAAGGGCAGAGAGTTAAAGACAGAGAAAAGATAATTAAGAAGCTAGAGAAAGTGTACTTTGGAGGCCGTACAGAGGTTATTGAGCCAGGAGAAGTTCATACTCGCACTGAAGATGGTTCAGGATCAGCATTTACAGTTTAATATTTAATAAATTTATGAAAACACTAAGAAAACATTCCAATTGGTGGCAAAGCCTTATCCATAGAGAGGGTTCTTAGTGTGGTAGTTAAATACCGTATGAAAAACCCTCTTAGATAGAGGGTTTTTATTTGGGTAGTTAGTTCAGTTGGGAAGAATTCTCGTCTCCAAAACGAGAGGCACAGGTTCGAGTCCTGTACTACCCACCAAGAGGTAAAAATATATGACTAAAACAGTAAATGTAACTATTGATGACTTGTTAACAAATAAGCACTTAATACATAGTGCTTTACCTTCTGTGGCTAAAATTACCGAGAAGATAAAAAATAGTAAGCAAATAAGGCTTGTATACGGTGAAACGTATGACCAATTTGGGCTAACTATAGATTCTCTAAAATACTATTTCTTTATCTCTTTACTTCATCAAGCTTTGGAAACCATGGGCATTGAAGTTTCCTCCTCAGTAATTATCGGGGATCTTCATTCGATTAAAAATAAACTAGTTGAGAACAAAGAAGAGTTGCTTGAAAAGGCCAATCAAAGGCTAGAGCTAATACAGAAGATTAAAACTCTTTACAACCTCAAGTTTGAGCCTATTCTTATGACTCAGTTATTTAACGATAAAGATTATCAGCAACGATTAAAGACAATAACACCAATCTTTCAAAACTCTGAGGAATTACAAAATATCGCCAAAAAAACTGTTTTAAAAAACAGAATTACTCAAGAGGAAGAAGTCGGGTATCAGTATACCCTCGAAGAGGTTGCTCTCATTACCGGTTTTGATATTAAAATTGGCCCTCCTCGTGAAACGTATTATGACCAGATGGCAAGAGAATTGGGAACAAAAGTTGGTAATAATGATTACTGTGGTTTGTATCTCAAACCAACATATCCATTAGAGTTTAACTTTGATTATTTTGTGACCCACCCAGAGGTAGAAGAATTTGGTGTCACACCGTATAAAGCAGGTAGTAATAAACTCCAAAATAATCGAATTGTTTTGGGAACGACTAGTCTTGAAGAATCAAAGAACTTAATAGAACACTCATTTGTTTCAAGCAATCAATCTTTGCCAAATCCGGTTTTGGATATCTATTTAATTGCAAAAATGGCCGGATATTTCTTGAAACAAGATTCACTTTCAATTTCTGATAATGAATTGGCGAATACTACCCAACTTAAGCTTAAAACTTGTAATGCACTATCTGAGAATATTTATCAGCCCTTAGAGCTCAAATAACTATGAACACACAATTTATCAAACTAGCTCAAGAAGAATATAAAGATAAGGCTAAGCTCGGCAAAAGCATTGGTCAGTATTACCATGACAAAGTTGAAGAACTAAACTTGAAAGACTTCTCAAGGATCAAGGCGTATTTAGAAGCATTTTTGCCTGATGTAAGCCCACTCATTACCCGCGATATCATTTTTGCCCAGCTTGGCTTTGAACCGTTTACCACTTCGATTGCAGAGGGGAAACCGTTTACGGTTGTTTCTGGTCTGAACCCTTCTGCGCCTTTGCATATTGGCCATAAAGTTCTTTTTGACCTCCTTTTATATCTCCAAAAGCTAGGGGCAGATATATTTATTCCCATCACGAGCGATGAGTCATATTTAGACGGTAAGGTTAAATCGTTATCTGAAAGTCGAAAGATAGCCTATGAAGAAATCATTCCAAGTATTATTGCGTTTGGTTTTGATCCTAAGAAAACTAAGATTTTCGTTATGTCAGATTACCCAGATATGTATAATCTTGCGATTCACATAAGTAGGAATGTTACCAATAAATATGTTTCGACAGTCTTTGGTGAGGAAGCATTAAATAACTCTGGCAAAGCTTTCTATAGGAGCGCCGTTCAACTTGCGCAAATTCTCTTACCACAACTGGCAGAATTTGGTGGACCAAAGAATACTTTGATCCCTGTGGGCATTGACCAACATCCCTATATTTTAATTGCTAGGGATGTAGCAAAAAAGATGGGTTTTGTGCCACCTTCTGAGTTAGTTTTTAAATTCCAAAATAGTTTATTAAATCCTTTCGAGAAAATGTCTGGCTCGAGACCTAATACTGCTATTTATTTGAATGACACACCAGAAGTTATAAAAACGAAAATTCAGAAGGCGTATACGGGAGCCGTGTCGGTATTAGACGTGCATCAAAAGCTTGGTGGAATCCCTGAAGCCTGCTCTGTATTTTCTTTACTCTATTTTCACCATCCTGATAATCAATTTGTTTCAGATATTTACAACCGCTACAAAAAGGGTGAAATCACCATGAAAGAGCTTAAGGAGATAACTACCAGTTTTATTACTGATCTTGTTATTGCGCATCAAAACAAGAAATCGAAAGTAAATAATATTGATGAATTTTTACTTAAAAAACCTTTAAACTCATTTTTATAAATGTCAAATCTGAAGGAAGGTTGTAGTTACTGGGATTAATGGGTAATATTTATATATTAAACATCTATCAACATCGCTTTGTAATACGTACAGTGACCTACTTATGGGAATACTTTTCGGCCAATCTAAGTGTGGTCAATCTAATCCACATTACCTGCTCACTTACCTGGTACTTTTTGACAAGCTTGTCTATGTCTAAACCTACCTCATTAAGGTCTTTAATTAAAAACTCTTTGGGTACCAATAATTCAGAGGCAAACATATTTGCCTCTTTTTCTTGGCGATGAAGAGGGTTATTAAAATCAAATTCAGTCTCTTCTAACATTTCTCCGTCAACGTCAAAATCTTGATGAGCATTTAAATAATGCCCTAGCTCGTGTGCAACACTAAATCTTTGACGGTTTTGAGTATGATTTTTGTTTATGCCAATACTTTTGACCTTGCCTTCAATGAAAATTTCCCCAGAGTAGTTTTTAGGAAAATCTGATTCAATAATCGAAAATCCAAGCAACTTGGCAATCTTATAAACATCTACAGGAGGCTCTGTAATTTTAGCCATTTTGAGAAGACTCATTGCTTGATCTCTATTGTTGCTTCCTGTATTCATATTATTTTTCGTTTGCCTGTTCTCGAGCTTTTTTGATAAATTCCTCACGAGCTTTTTGCATTTTCGTTTTGTCATCCTCAGACATTCCTCTGTCTGCTCGATGGTGAGAGAATGTCCCAGAATAGTAGGAAGATTCTGGCTGTTGAGAGTAAAGTAAAGTTTCAGCCGGCACGTCAAAAAACTGAGCAATCTTGTTCAAATCACTTACAGATAACTCTGTTTTTCCTCGCTCTATATCAGAGATTGCGGCATGAGATTTACTGAGATGTTTCCCTAGATCTTCCTGGGATTTGTTATTCTTTGTCCTCAAGTCACGAATTTTTTTGCCAATCTCGTCTTTGGATAGTTGCGCCATATGCAATGATTGTATCATAAACTGACAAACTTAAGTCAAGGTGACAATTCGGACTTGACATTTAACCCTGTTGTATTGTAAGCTGTACTGACAATGTAAGTTGTACCGTAAACAAGGAGGCAAATAAAATGATTGATGTTCAAATAATAGGAATTAGGAAGCCCGGAGGGGTTTATAGCGACCACACGGCCATCAGCCACTACCAATGGAGAGATGGGAACGGTCAGGTGGCCATTTGGGAAAGAATGACAATGGTAAATTGGATTCTTGAAAGTCCGGACCATCGAGCTTACGTCAAAGACCGCTATGGAGATGTTGCATTCTGCAAAGTGATGAGAAGCCCAGCGGGCACAATGTTTCTGGAAACTCGTCTAGACAGGACGTTGGCGGACAATTTATTGAGCTTACCACAAATATAAAAATGGAAAACAAAATAAAACACCTGGAATTTATCCAAGACACCATAAATCGGATGGCGAGTAATTTATTTTTCTTGAGAGGGTGGACAATAACACTAATTGCGGCACTTTTTGCCCTGTTTGTAAAAGATGCTAACCATGATTACATTTTCGTTGTATATTTCCCAGTAATTATTTTTTGGATTTTGGACGGCTATTTTCTCTCACAGGAGCGGTTGTTTAGAGCTTTATATAACCACGTTAGGAAGCTAGATGAAAAGGAAATCGATTTTTCAATGGATACAAATAAATATAAGGACGACGAGAAAAATAGCTGGATTTGCTCAATGTTTTCTAGCACCCTCCTTTTTTTCTATCTTCCAATAATTGCAATCATGTTGGTAATTACATACCTAATTCACTAAATTATGACTACAAAAAGACAGATTTTTTATAGTTTTCATTACAACCCAGACTGCTGGCGGGCAGCCATGGTTCGCAATATAGGCTCTATTGAGGGGAATAGACCTGCACCTGATAACGACTGGGAAACGATCACAACCGGTGGCGAAGAAGCGATTAAAAAATGGATAAAAGAGCAGATGAGATACCGTTCATGCACAGTTGTTCTCATTGGAAGCAATACCGCAAATAGAAAATGGATCAATCACGAAATCGTAGAGTCGTGGAATGCTGGTATGGGTGTAGTTGGAATACATATTTATGGTTTGAAGGACAAAGATAGTTATATATCTGAAAAGGGAAAAAATCCTTTTGACTATATAACTCACGGCGGGAGCGGAAAAAAACTATCATCAATAGTGAGATGCTACTCACCCTCAGGCGCTAACAGTAAGGAGAGATATGATTGGATAGCCCAATATATATCTGATGCAGTTGAAGAAGCAATAACAATAAGGAGGGCTAACTAACGAGTATCGTGTATTTAACTGCAATATTTTAATTTCCTCCCATTTTTGCCTCATTTCGCCAATATAGCTTAAGCTTTGGAAAGTTTGGAGTATAGAAACGAACGTATTTTCAGCTATAGTAAAGCTACGTGGAGGCAAAACATCTCAAGTGTTATACTATCCCCATATGCTGAATGCGCAGGATGAGAAAACGAGACAGGAAATAGCAGTAAAACTCAAGAAGTTTCGACTTAAAAAAGGCATGAATCAGGCCGATGTTGCTGATAAAGCTGGAATAAACAGTAATTTCTATTCTAAGGTTGAACGTGGGGAAGCTATTCCCTCGGTTATTACACTTAAAAAAATATTGGGAGCGCTTGGGGTTAAATCTTCGGAAATTCTCTCGTTTTAATTCTTCTTCGTCTCTATCTCATGCAGTAGTTCCTTGTATTCTTTTTCAATTTCTTCCGGTTCAAAATTAGCCTTGATGTGATAATGGGCTTTGAGATGCTCCAATAAAGCAATTGCCATTTCTGGAGTGGCATGTTCTGGATCTGTTGCTTTCAGAAATCGAAGGACTCCGTCAATATCTTTTTCGTTTAACTGGTATCCGCCTGTTTTACTCATAGTGCGATTATACACAATTTTCCATTGTTTGCTAATAAATGTATTTTCCCAGGTTTATAAACTTGAAACATTCTTTAGCCTGGATTTCACTGTCAATCCGCCGCATAATCTCCCCGCTACGCGTGTGCGAGAGAATATTCAAACTACCTTCCCAAAGCACTTTCCGGTCAATGATGGCTAGTTTTCGGTGAGAGTATTCATTACTGATTAGCACCTGGATTCCCATTGTTTCAAATTGTCTGATCTCACATTCAGCCTGTCGTTTGAGATTAGGATCGTGGTCATCCGGATCCCGGGTGATAATGTAAACTTTTACTTTTCTTCGTACCAATTCCCTAAGGGCTCCCGTTAGATGAAACACACGTTGAGATGTAATGTACGGGCTTTCAATGATAACTTCCGTTCTAGAGTGCTTAAGATCGGCTATAAACCGTTTGTAGAACGTTGTTTCGTCAAATAGCTGAGATTCAATCAGATCTGGCGATAGATGGAACAGTTTTTTAACACTAGACAGGACAAGATTATTCATGATCCTCCTTTTCTCCGTTTAAATCGGGTATAATAACGATAACTTTGCCGTCACAGTAGGTAAAACCGAGTTTCTGAAGTTTTTCGAAAGTGGCAAGGAGGCTCGGGAGAATGGTGTTCCACCTACTGGACAGCGCGCTCCCGAGCAAGTTGTCGGTATGGAAGTATTTCACTTGGATTATCGTCATATACTGTGATGCACTTATCTCTCATCGAAAAAAAGCGTGAAAGGAGAAGAATGGCATCTGCCTTCAAATCGTTCGTGTAAAGTATAA
>OBEQ011835720.1_pt1 | contig 19510 bp, 18 predicted proteins | sample 1670901 | NCBI WGS metagenome assembly OBEQ01 (sample SAMEA104232315, study PRJEB22302) | groundwater metagenome | biome: forest; feature: aquifer; material: groundwater | place: USA | collected 2011-08-07 | depth 5.4 m
ATCGACGCGTACCGGTACCTCGCGGCTAACGCGAAAGAGGCTACGCGCGTCGGTACCTGGGAAATCGAAGAGACCGGGGATGCCGGCAAAGACAAGAAGTCCACCACGTCGGTGACGATGACCTACCGGCCACGCGGCGACAACGAAGACTCGCAAACGGATCTCGACTCTGACTGCGAGGACTATCTTTGCGCGGCGCGCGAGGGGGAGCTCGCCGCCTATCCGCGCGTGTGGGGCCTGCCCGAAGCGGAGGTAACGCACCCGTCATGCATCGCAAAAGGAGGCGAAGCGTGCGTCTACGCCGTGCGCTGGATCGGCGGCACCACGTCGAGGCGCGGCGCTGTCTCCGGGGCCCTCGGGGCGGCCGTTGTGTTGGGAGGCATCGTGGCGCTCACGGGAGGTCCGGTTGCCGGCGGCCTCGCCGCGCTCCTCGCCGGTGCGCTCGGTGGCGGCGCAGGATTTTTGTACGACCGTTCGAACGCGGACCGCAGCGCGCGCGCGTTCGAACGAAATCGTATCGCGGCGCTCGAACGTGGTCTCGAGCTCAAGGGCGAGCTCGGCGCGAGTGGCACCCAGCCCGGAGAGCTCACAGGTACGGTTCTCGGCGGCAAGTACAAGATCGGTCGCAAAATCGGCTCGGGCGGGATTGGCGTCGTTTACGCCGCCGAGCACACGGCGCTTGGACACGAGGTCGCCGTCAAGGTGCTTCGCGGCGCCGCGGCTCGCGACGGCGGAGAGATCGCGCGGTTGCGGCGCGAGGCGTACATCCAGGTTCACATCGAGCACCCGAACGTTGCGCGGGTGATGGACCTCGATCAAATGCCCGACGGCTCGATCTACGTCGTCATGGAGCGCCTCATCGGCCGCTCCCTCGCCGACAAGCTCGCCCGCGACGGATTGCTCGCGCCGGGCTTTGCGATCCCCGTTTTCATGGGGGTGTGCGGCGCGCTCGCAGCGGCGCACGAAAAGGGTGTCGTGCACCGTGACCTGAAGCCAGGAAACGTTTTCTTGTGCGACGACGGAATGAGCAAGGTGCTCGACTTCGGCATGAGCAAGCTCGCGACCGCCGAAGCGCTCACGCAGACGGGCTACACGCTCGGCACGCCGGAGTACATGGCGCCGGAGCAGTGCATTGGCGCGCAAGTCGAGGCGCGTACGGACGTCTACGCGCTCGGCGTGCTCATGTACGAGGCGCTCACAGGAGAGCTGCCGATCATCGCGCAAAGCCGCCGCGAGCTGCTCGATTTGCACCAGCGCCAAGTGCCGATGTCCATGCGCAATCGCCGCCCCGATTTGCCCATTCCGGAGGCGCTCGATGCAATTGTCATGAAGTGCCTGAAAAAGAGGGTGAACGACCGACCGAAGGGCGCCGCCGAAGTCGAGGCGATGCTCGAAGGGGTGCCGCTTACGGGCCTGCCTACGAGCTATCCGGCCGGGACGCCGCGCCGCGCGCCACCCCCGGCGCGTAAAGATCTCCCGAAGGATCCCAGCGTTCCAAAGGACGCCGGTACGCTTGCCGCGCTGCCGAGCAGCTCGCCGCCTCCTCCGAAACCTACGGAAGAGGTGTAGTCAACCGCGCGGCGCTCAGGTTCGCAAGAGCCAGACGAGTCCCGCGACGCTCAGCGCGATGACCGCGAGGGCAGCGAAAACCACCGCGAAGTCAGTTGCGGACCAGCTGCTTGTTTTCCTCCGCATCGTCGCCGCATTTCGAGAGTTGTCCTTGACGACCATGGCGATCGGCGCCGCGCTCGCGCTCGCGATGCTCGGAGGCCCTGAAGGAGGGGAGGATGCAGGCACCGCGGGTGGCTCGATGCAGGGCTTGAAGGAGGAGATGGGAGCTGGCTCGGGCGGGACGTCGTCCTCGATCGGTTCGTCCGCGACGTCTTCGAGTGCGCCGAGCGCGATGGCGACTGGCTCCTCGAGGGCGAGCACGGTTCTGCCCAGACGCAGCATGGAGCTGTTTTTCCACAGGACGTCGCGGTCTCGCAGAAGGCGCGATTCGCCGAGGAGCGCCCCGTTCTTCGATCCGAGGTCGCGCACCAGCACGACCTGTCCGCGCCGTACCAATTGAACGTGTTCGCGTGACGCATCTTCGTCCGCGAGCGACATGTCGCACGCTTCGCCGCGCCCGACCAGGTACGCGCGCCCTTCCTCGGCGAGCGGCATGGTCGTCCCCGCGTCCGGCCCTTCCACCACCCGCGCTTTGGGCACGACGTCGTCACCCAGCGCTTCCATGGCCTGCGAAACGAGCAAGAGCGCGAGCTCGCGTGTAGCCATGGCCAAGTCGCGGGTCGGGGGCGTTTGGTCGATTCGCACTTCGAGCCAAACGCGTCCAACGCGAATCAGATCGCCTGTGCGCAGCGCGCGCGGCGTTTCTGGCGCGAGGCGCACGCCCCCCACGAAGGTGCCGTTCGTGCTTCCTTCGTCGACCAACGTTTGCTTTCCCCGGTCGGTGCGGATGCTGGCGTGGCGCTGACTGACGCTCGGGTCCGGTAGGCGCACGTCGCAACCCTTCCCGCGGCCAATGACCACGCGCGTCCCGTCGAAGGTGAGGGCAAGCTGGTCGCCGCCGGGTGCGGTCGTACTTCGGACGAGCAAGGTGAGGGGCAAGGCGCTGGTCGCAATTTATTGCATGAATCCGCCCGGGATCTCGTCATACTGCGTGGCGAGGTTCCCGAATGCGAACGATGGCTCGTCTGGCTGGAGCCCTGCTTCTCACACTTTCCGCGGTTTTTCCCGCGGCGTCGTCCGGTGCTGCTCTCCCTGACGCCCGTTCAGGTCCGTTGGCCGATGACGCACCGCAGGGGGAAAGCGGCTTTCTGAGCGTCATCTCGGACCCTGCCGCCCGCATTTCCGTCGACGGAAAAGAGCGGGGGCAGACACCGGTCGTGAAGCTAGAGCTCCCGGTGGGTCCCCATCAGATCACGCTCGTCAGTCTGGACGGCAAACTCAAGCGAACGCTGGGGGTGAAGATCGTCAAAGGCGAGAACACCCGCTTGAAGGTGAACCTCGAGTAGCATCGTCGATCGTCACGACCGAGAAGGCGCCATACTGGGAACGCTGGGGTGCAGTTCGTGGGCGCGTTGCTCGATCCAATGGATCACCTCTTCGGCCACGTCGCGACCGACGTGTCGGCTGAGCTCTTGGATTCCCGTTGGCGACGTGACGTTGATTTCGGTCAGCTTGTTGCCGATGAAGTCGAGGCCCACGAAAACGAGCCCGTCGGTGCGAAGCCGGGGCGCAAGGTCTGCCACGATGGCCAGCTCTTCGGCCGTGAGCTCGCACGGCTCGACACGCCCGCCGACATGGATGTTCGAGCGCAGATCGTCGGAACGCGGCACGCGATTGATGGCGCCCAGCACTTTGCCGTCCAGAACGAGCACGCGCTTGTCCCCCTGGGTCACCGACGGCAAGTACTCTTGGACCATGACCTCGTGCTGACCGTCGGCGGTATGAAGCTCGACGATGGCGCGATTGTTCCTGTCCCCCTCGGACAAGAGCATCACCCCAGATCCGCCCGCACCGAAGAGCGGTTTGATGACCCCTTTTCCGCCGATTTCCGTCAAAAATGAGAAAATGCGGTCCGGACTCGAGGTGACGAGCGTGCGCGGCATGTGGCGCGCAAAGTGGAGCGCGTAGAGCTTTTCGTTTGCGTCGCGGAGGCCGCGCGGATCGTTCAAGATGACCGTTCGGCTGCGCGCGCGTTCGAGCATCAGTGTCGCGTAGAGGTAAGCGACATCGAAAGGCGGGTCTTTGCGAATGAGGACAGCCTCCGCGTCGGCGATGCGCACGTCGTGGGCCGGGCCGAGCGTGAAAAAAGGCGATGTATCGCTCACGCGAAGATCGACTACCTTGGCGAAGACATCTCCGTCTTTGACGAAGAGGTCTCGCGGCTGGCAGTGCAGCGCCGTGTGGCCTCGCCGCTGTGCCGCGCGCTGCAAGGCGAACGTCGTATCTTTTTCCGGCAGAACCCGATCCATCGGATCCATCACGTAGACGAGCCGCATGCGACCATCCTCGATCTTGAATGTACGAAACCGAGCTAGGAGGTTAGCACCGCTCGCGCCGCTCGCGATGGCGGCGGTCCTTACCTCGTCCTTGTGGTGGGGTGCCGTCGCCCGTGCAGCGCATGCGCCGAGCGCGGAGGGCGTGCATGTTGCCGTCGCCACCGACAATGCCGATGCCACGCGCGCCGCCATGGCCGTTCTGGCGTCGGGCGGAAATGCCGCAGACGCCGCGATCACCGCCGCGCTGTCGCTCGGGGTCGTGAGTCAGTCGTCGAGCGGCATAGGCGGTGGAGGCTTCGCGCTCGTGTATACCGCCAAAGACAAGAAAGTCACCGCGGTCGACTTTCGCGAGAGCGCACCGGCCAAGCTCGACGTCGAAGCGCTTGCCGCGCGCGATTTTCGCAACGAAGACGCCAGCAAGCGTGGCGTTGCGGTCGGCATCTTGGGCGAGCCCGCGGGGCTCGAGTGGATTTCACAGAAATTCGGCAAGCGCACTCTGGCCGAAGACGCAGCGCCCGCTGTCGAGCTCGCGACGCGCGGGTTCTTCGTGGCGCGGAACCTGGCCAACGTGACGGCGTTCATGAAGGACCGCTTGGCCGTTTCGCCAGAGCTTTCGGCGCAGTTTCTTCCTGGTGGGAGCACGCTGCCCTTCGGCGCGCTCCTTCGTCGCCCCGAGCTCGGGCGCACGCTGGCGCGTTTCGGAGCCGAGGGGGCGAAGCCTTTTTACGCGGGGGATATCGCCCAGAAGTTTGCGATGGCCGCGCGCTCCGCGGGTGGGCAAATGGACGCGGCAGACCTCGCCGCCTACAAAGTGAAAGAGCGCGCGCCGCTCGAGCGCACAGTGGATGGGCGTCAGATCGTGACCATGCCTGCGCCGAGCGCCGGTGGGCTCATGCTTCTCGAGACGCTGTCCATGTATGGTGCAAATAGTTCTTCCTCACTCCGCCCTCTCGGCTTCGGTTCGAGCGCGTACTTGCACACGCTCGCCGAAGTGATGCGTGGTGCGATCGGCGATCGCGTTCGCTTCGCGAGCGATCCGGATGCCGAGCCCTTCACCACCGCCGCCTACGATGCGGCTCTCGCGCCGGCGCAGCTGGCCGCGCGAAAAAAGCGAATCGATCCGAAAAAGACGCACAAAGCGCCTGATTTTCGCACGCGAGAGCACGGCACGACGCATCTCATCGTGGCGGACTCCGAGGGCAACGTCGTGTGTCTCACGACCACCGTCAACGCGCCGTTTGGCGCGCGCATCGTCGCCGGAGACACGGGCATCGTACTCAACAATGAGCTCGACGACTTTTCGCGCGCGAAAGACATGGCCGGCTTCGGCGTAGTGGGCCTGGGACCGAATCGACCACGCCCGGGCGCACGTCCGGTCTCCAGCATGACCCCCACCATCGTGCTCGAGAACGGCACCCCCATTCTCGCGATCGGCGGTTCGGGCGGAGAGCGCATCGCCACCAGTGTCACTCAAATGACCGTGTGCCGGCTGGTGTTCGGCCTCGATCCGAGCGCATGCCTCGCCTCGTCGCGCATGCACGTGAGCTCATCGGGCGAAATGACCGTCGAGCCCGACTTGCCCGAAGACGTGCGCGCGGGTCTCACCGCACGCGGCGAAACGCTCAAGGAGTCGGGCATCCCGATTCAGCCCGCCGTGCAGATGATCGCGTGGGATCGCTCGAGCCCGTCGGGGCGCATGCTCTCCGCCAGCGATCCGCGCAAAGGGGGATTCGCGGCGGCGCAGTGAACTGCGACGGGCCGACGCGGTGGAGTGCGCGGGCAGACTGGCGTATGACTGTTCCGGCGGTTATACTGATGGAGTGAATTTCAATCTCTACCTCGATCGCGATTCGTTCGAGCGGCTGGACCGCTTGGCGCGGCATACGGGCACGGCCCGAAACGCTTTGGTTCGCAAGGCAGTGAGTGCGTGGCTCGACCGCGAACAGTCCGCCTGGCCGAAAGAGGTCGTGGACTTCACGGGAGATCCGTCGGTCGTACCGTTCGAATCGCATCGATCCGAGCTCCAACCCTCTGAGGACGATCCGTTCGGACCTCGCACCCGGGCAGCCCGCCGTCGTTCGCGGTCCACGCGGGCAGCCCGGTAGTGGCCGTCCGTTTCCTCCTCGACACGAACGTCGTCAGCGATTTCGTGAGAGGCGAATCGGTCGTGGCATCGCGCCTTCGTGCCACGCGCCCTGAGGAGATCGCAGTCTCGTCCGTGACTGTGATGGAAATCACATATGGCCTCGCGCTCGCGCCTGCGCGCGCAAGGTGGCTGCGGCCCGTGATCGATGCGCTGCTTGGTGCCGTAGAGCTCCTCCCGCTCAGCGTCGAGGACGCGCGAGCGGCCGGCGCGGTGCGTGCCGCGCTGCGACGTCGAGGGCGTCCAGTCGGGCCATACGACCTCTTGCTCGCAGGATGCGCGCTCGCCAGAGGACTGGTCTTCGTTACGGCAAATTCTAGGGAGTTTGTCCGTATCGCGGGCCTCGTCGTCGATGACTGGCGGCGAGCGTAGTTTCAGACGGACGATGCGACGGTATTTACAATACCAATGTAGAGCTATGGCGGCTTACAGAGGCTCCGCCTCGTACGCCTCTGCCGCTGCGATCTCTTCTTCGGTCAGGTAGCGACGGCGCAGCGCCTTGCGCTTCGCAATATCGTGCGCGAGGCGTTCGGCTTTGCGGATCCAATCGTCGAATTGCGGTGTTGGAAAGCGATACTCTGCCCACCCCCAGAGCGGAAAATAGTGAATGTTTCGTGCGACCCACTCTTCCGGGGATACATCGTGCCAGCGCGGACCCACGCGATCCATTGCGTACTGTTCCTGCTCCGCCGTTGCGGTTGGAAGCTGAGCGGATTCGGACATTCTCCGAACCGAATTCAGTCCTGGTCCGCAAGCGCCGCGAGCTCCGCGCTGCGCTCCTGGTCCAGATCGCTCGCCAGCGCATATCCGACGCCGCCTTTTTGCGTGACCGCCACCGAGTACCCGTTCACGTGCCCTGCGCGCACCTGGGCGGTGCCGACGGCTCGCGGCTGCAGATAATCGGAGCTCTCGACCTGAATCTTTCGCGGATCGTAAATGAAGACGCTGACGCGCTGAGCGCTGGGGCCCTGGCCGATTCGATACTCGAGAAGGGCGGCGCGTTCTTCGTGCACCGGCATCAAGCGGCCGCCGATGAGATGAGCCCCTTTTTTCTCGAAGGTGGAGGGGCGAACCGGAACGCCGACGTATTGCTCGAGCGCGCGTACACCCTGCGCATCGGTCCGCTCCATGGGCCATGGGCGCGAGTGCATCTGAACGAAGCCGGCGAGCGGATCGTTTGCGAGCCCCGCGGCTTTGACGTTCCGCTCCGACGAGTCGGCCTGACGGGATGGTGAATGTGCCACCGAGCCCCAGACAATCGCCAGCGCTGCGGCGCTCGAGAGTGGGACCAGCGTCCGCCATCCGGGGAGCTTCGTCGTGCTGGACACCTGCTGCATCTGCGTGAACGTCGCTTGGGACTCCGCGCGCGCGCGTGCACCGCTCATCGCCGCGCGCATCCGCGCACGCATGGCGCTCATCTTGTCGTCGTTCGCATTGGCCGCCTCGGCCACGACCTTCTTCAGTGTGCCGCGCATCGCCCGATCCAAGGAAAGGCGCTCGCTGCATGTTTCACAATGCGAGACGTGCCCCTCGATCTCGAGCAGCTGCGCTGCATCGAGCTCGCCGTCGACGTACGCGCCCAAGAGGTGCGCGTATTTCTGACACTCCGTGGCTCGCAAGGAATCGCTGGAAAAAGGGGACTTATTCATAACGAACGTCTATGCGGCCCCCCTCTTCCGCGCACGGTAGCTTGCCAGGTCTGCGGGCTGCTCGTTCTTCTTTATGCCCGCGGTTTGTTCACTGAGGGTCTCTCCCTTCACGATACCCATGGCGAGCGCGTGGCTGTATAGCGCCTTTTGAAGGAGCTTACGCCCGCGGTGCAAGCGGCTCATCACGGTGCCAATCGGGCAGCCCATGATCTCGGCGATCTCCTCGTAGGAGAACTCTTCGACATCGCAAAGGATGACCGCCAGCTTGAACTCGGGGGGGAGAGCATCGAGAGCCCGTCGCACTTCCCCTTCAACGATGGGCAAAAGGGCGATTTGTTCGGGGTCTCGCAGTTGACGCATCGTCGACGCGCTCACCCAACCATCCACGAGCGGATCGGCGTCGGGGCCTTCCATGATCTGACGCTCGAGGCCGCCGCGGCGGTACTTGTTGATGAAGGTGTTGGTCAGAATGCGAAAGAGCCACGCCTTGAGGTTCGTCCCCGTGCAAAACTGATGCTTTGCTCGCATCGCTTTGACGAGTGCGTCTTGGACGAGGTCTTCCGCCTCGGCGGGGTTTCTCGTCAGGCGGCATGCGACGGCGTGCATGGCGTCGAGGTGGGTGAGGCAATCTTCTGAGAAGCTATCGACTTCGCTAAGGTTTTCATCGGAAGACGGCATCGGGGACCGCGGCCTTTCTGCTTCCTCCACAACCTGGGGAGGTGTCGGGCTATTCCAACTGCGAGTGCTGTGCCGGCTCAACGGTGCCGTCGCAGCTTTTGCCCTGCGAGCAACCTAGGTCCGCCTCAGCATCTTGCAAGTGCGGGTGCGATCAGTCTTTTTTCGACGCGTTCTTCAGACGATGCTCGAGCTCGTCAATTCGCTGCGAGAGGCGCTTTACCTCGTGCTGGAGGTGCTGCCAGGGGAGCAAGCTCGGGAGAACCGCCTTGATTCGTTCGTCAATTTGGTGCTGCCAGTCTTCGAGTTTTTCTTTTGCCTGATCGACAAGACTCGATTTGTGCGCATCCACTTTTGCCTCCGCGCCTTCTGCGTCGCCCGCGCGACTTCCGGGGATCAAACGGCCGATTGGCCCTTCGCGGAGTTGCGTCAGCACGTTCTCGGTGCGTTGGTGGATCAGCTCTTTCAGCGTTTGGAGCGGAACGCTCTTCGCGTTCTTCTGCTCCTCGTAGATGATCTGCGCGAGGGTTACCTCGGTCAGATCGTCTTTCGTGTTGTTGTCGATGATCTGCACCTCTTCGCCGACCCGAACCATCTCGGCGATCTGGAGCAAGGTCACGTAACGGCTGTCCTTCGTGTCATAGAGCTTCCGATTCGAGTAGCGCTTAATGACACGGCGCGGACGCTCGATAGAAGTCTCCCCGCCCTCGGCTTTCGTCTCCACGGACCCAGGGTACCATAACGCAGGGAGTCAATGTGTGACGAGACAAGTTGACGAAACAGGGCCGATCGCGCTGGGCCTCAATGACGTTTCGGCAGTGTATTTCCAGGCCCCCGGCCACGGGAATGCAGAGCCACTCTCGAGGGTTTCGCTACGCGTCGCCCGGGGCGACCTGTGGTGCGTTCTCGGGCCGAACGGGGCCGGCAAGTCGACGCTTCTCCGCGTGATGGCCGGAACACTCGCGCCGGTGCGAGGCACAGTGACTCTTCTCGGGGAGCCTCTCCAAAGCTGGGACCGGCCGCGTATTGCGCGAAAGGTGGCGGTCGTTCCGCAAACGAGTGAGGTCGCGTTCGGATACTCGGTGCGCGACGTCGTGATGATGGGGCGCGCGCCGCACCAGAGCGCTTGGATGCGCCCGTCGGACGAAGACCGCGCTGCGGTAGAAGAGGCTCTCGCGCGTTGCGATTTGGCGGAGCTCTCTTCGCGGCGCGCCGACGAGCTTTCCGGCGGCGAGCAAAAGCGCGTCGCGATCGCGCGCGCTCTCGCGCAAAAGCCGGAAGTGCTCCTGCTCGACGAGCCAGGAGCCTTTCTCGACGTGAAGCATCAGGTGATGCTCTACGACTTGCTCGACGAGGCGCGAAAAGACGGGATGGCATGTGTTGTGGTGATGCACGACTTGAATGTGGCGGCGCAGTACGCGACACGCGTGGCGCTCATGAAACGCGGGCGCCTCGTGGCGGTGGGGACGGTGAACGAGGTCATGACGTACACGCGGCTGAAAGAGACCTTCGACGCGGATTTGTACTGCGGTGTGAACGACGTGAACGGAACGCGCTTTTTCTTGCCGATGCGGGGCCGTTAGCGCTCCAGCACCAGGTAGCGCGCCCAGCCCTAAAGCGCGCTGGTGACGAGGCGTTCGAGCTCGGCGTCGCTCGTCACACCGGCGCGCACCGCCAGCACCTTTCCGGTGCGGGAGACCAATACGAGCGTCGGGAGATTTTCGACCCCGTACATCGGTGCCACCTCGTCGGCGTCGTAGACGATGGGGAAGGTGATGCCGCGGCTCAATGCCCAGGGGCGAGCCCGCCCGGGTTGATCGCTGGTGTTGACGCCTACGACCACGAGGCCGCGGTCTTTGAAGCGTTGCGCGACCTTGTTGAGGATCGGCGCTTCGGCTTGGCACGGGCCGCACCACGTTGCCCAAAAGTCGAGGAGCACGGGCTTGCCTTTGAGCTCGCTCATCGACAGCTCGGCCTTGTCTTCTCCGTTTGCCACGAGGCTCAGCGTGAAGTCGGGAGCGTCTTTGCCGACGAGCGCGCCTTGCGATGGAGTGAAAAGGCGCGGAAGAACCGCGAAACCAAACAGCATTGCGAGCACGATGAGCGCGACACTGAGGGCGTGGAGCCCCCTTCCATCGTCCGCCTTCGACGCTGCCATCTGCCTTTCCTTAGCACGGGCTGATAAACAAGGGGGTCCATGACTCAAGCCGCGCCTCACGCCGCGCACGGTGCACCGAAGATCGCGAATCGGTCGGATCTCGCGAAGCTCTCGCTCGGCGCGCTCGGGGTCGTTTACGGCGACATCGGCACGTCGCCGCTTTATGCGCTGAAGGAGTGCTTCAACGGCGAGCACGGAGTGGCGCCGAATCAGGCCAACGTGATGGGGCTCTTGTCGCTCTTTTTTTGGTCGCTCACCCTCGTCATCGTCGTCAAGTACTTGTCGTTCATCATGCGCGCGGACAACAGCGGAGAGGGGGGCATTCTCGCGCTCCTCGCGCTGATCCGCGGCAAGGCGGGCGATACGCGAAGATCTGCCGCCTGGCTCATCATGATGGGACTCTTCGGCGCCGCGCTGCTCTACGGCGATGGCGTCATCACGCCGGCGATCAGCGTCTTGTCTGCCGTCGAGGGGCTGGAGGTCGCCACCACGACGTTTCACCCGGTCATCATTCCTCTCACGGTGGGCATTCTGGTCGGGCTATTTTTGGCACAAAGGCGCGGGACTGCCGGCATGGGCGCGGTGTTCGGGCCAGCGATGCTGGTGTGGTTCGCGAGCATTGCGACCACCGGCGTTCTGTGGATCGCGCGCGAACCGAGCGTCCTCTTGGCAGTGAATCCCGTGTACGCCATTCGTTTTTTCGCAGAACACCAGCTGCACGGCTTTCTGGTCCTTGCGGCGGTGGTCTTGTGCATTACCGGTGGCGAGGCGCTCTATGCCGATATGGGGCACTTCGGCCCCAGGCCCATTCGTGTGGCGTGGTACACGGTCGTCTTTCCCGCTCTGCTATTGAACTACTTTGGCCAGGGCGCCATCGTGATTCAGAAAGGGGCCGCCGCTGCGGCGAACCCGTTTTACGCGATGGCCGACGGATGGATGCTCTATCCATTCGTCATCATTGCAACTGCGGCCACGGTCATTGCCTCGCAGGCGCTCATCAGCGGCGCGTACTCGTTGACCCAGCAGGCGGTGCAGCTCGGATACTGGCCACGCGTTGCGATTGTGCACACGTCGGGCGAAGCAGAAGGGCAAATCTTCATCCCTGAAGTGAACAATGCGCTCATGGTCGCGTGCTGCGCTCTCGTTCTCGCTTTTCGCCGCAGCGGCAATCTCGCATCGGCGTACGGCATCGCGGTTACCGGGACGATGACCATCACGTCCATCTTGTTCTACGCCGTTGCGCGCATGCGCTGGAATTGGAGCGCGCTGCGTGCGGGAGCCGTGACGTCGCTCTTTTTGTCGTTCGACCTGGCGTTCTTTTTCGCGAATGCCACCAAAATCCATGACGGCGGATGGGTGCCGCTCGTGCTCGCGATCTTGGTGTTCACGATCATGACTACCTGGAAACGGGGGCGCGACGCGCTGTATGTCTTCTTGCGCGGCATTACGCTGCCGCTCGACATGTTCATGGAGGACATGGCACGCCAAGCGCCCCACCGCGTGAAGGGAACGGCGGTCTTCATGACGTCCAACCCGGATGGCGCACCGCCTGTGCTCTTGCATCATTTCAAGCACAACAAGGTGCTCCACAAGCAGGTGATCCTGCTGGCCATCACGACCCACCATGAGCCCGAAGTGCCTTCGAGCGAGCGGATTCAGCAGATTCGCGATCTGGGGCATGGTTTTCATCAGGTGACCGCGGCCTACGGGTTCATGCAGATGCCCAATGTCATCGAGGTGCTCCAGCGCTGCGCCGATGCGGGGCTCGCGACCGATAGGAACGACACCAGCTTCTTCTTGGGTCGCGAGACGCTGCTCATCACCGATCGGCCAGGCATGGCGCGATGGCGTAAGACGCTCTTCGCGTTCTTGTCGCGCAACGCTCGCCCGGCCAACGCGTTCTTCCGCATTCCACCGAATCGGGTTGTCGAGCTGGGTACCCAGATAGAGCTGTAGTCACAGGGGCGGCGCTCTCGAGCGGTGGACGCTTTCTGTGGCACCGTGCCTGCGTGTTGACGTTTGTTTCCTATTGCCACGGATGAATCCGAGGTGGCTCTCGTAAGTCGGCGTAATTCCCGCGGGCGCGCAACTTGCTCGGAAATACGAGTGAGGTACGGGACGATGAGAGTCTTCACTACGATTGTCGCGCTCGCCGTAGTGGCGGGATGCGGTGGTAGCTATCCGAAGCCAACCGAACGCCTCGCGGCCTCCGAGGGGGCCTTGCGTGGAGCGCAGGAGATTGGTGCGCCAGCGCACCCGCAAGCTGCGCTCTACCTCAAGATGGCGCAAGAGGAGATCAATCGGGCCAGGGATTTGATGGGCAAAGACGAGAACCGCGAGGCTGACTACATGCTGCAGCGCGCGCGGGCCGACGCCGAGCTCGCCATCGCCATCGCGCGAGCGGCGAGGGCGCAGGCAGAGCTCCAGCGCCTTGAGCAGGGCACGCGACCCGGACAAGGAGGGATGCCGTGAGGCACTCAATCGCAATCTTTGGGTTGGTTCTTGGTTCCGCCATCGGTTGCGGGTCGTCGCCCCCTCCGAAAGAGTTGATGGACGCGCGCACCGCATACATGCGCGCAGCCAGCGGGCCTGCGGCGACCACGAATCCCGTGGTCGTGCGCGATGCACGCAAGGCTCTGGCGCTCGCGGAAAGGTCCTACTCGGAGGAGGGGGATTCGAAAAGTACTCGCGATCTCGGCTACGTCGCGGAGCGTGAGGCGCAAAGGGCCCAAGTTCTCGGGCAAGAAATGCTCGCGCACCAGCAGGTCCAGCTCACGAGCGCGGAAATGGAAAAGCGCGCGGAGCAAGCGCTCGTGCAGCAGCAGCGGGCGCTCCAGGAAGAGAAGCAGCGCCGTCATGAGGCGGACATGCGCGCTCAGCAGGCGGCGGCCGACCTCTCGCGTATCGCAGCCGTAAAGCAAGAGGCACGTGGAACGGTGATCACCTTGCCCGGGAATGTGTTCTTCGGCACCGGCAAGTCGGAGCTCCGGCCCACGGCACAGGCCCGCTTGAGCGAGGTGGCGTCGGTGCTGCTCAAGGCCGCTCCGGACCAAACGATCATCGTTGAGGGCTACACGGACTCCACGGGAAAGCCTATGAGCAATCAGGAGCTCTCCCAAAAGCGCGCCGAAGCCGTGCGCGACTACCTCGTGTCACACGGCATGTCGCGGGACCGCATTTCTGCCAAAGGGATGGGAACTGCCAACCCGATTTCCAGCAACACCAGCCCGGAAGGACGGGCCAGTAACCGGCGCGTGGAAATCGTGATCTCGTCGCCCGGCGGTGCTGAAAAGCCCTAGACCCCAAAAGGAGAAGGCGGAGGCTCGCCCGTGAGCTCTGCGCGCGAAGCTCGACCGCGCGCCGCGAGTGTGGCGAGTGTTCGTGGACCGGGGAGATGCACGACGAAGCGCGCGCCTCCGAGCGTATCGCTCTTGCCGGCATCGACCGAGCCGTTGTGCTCGACGATGATTTTCTTGACGATGGCCAGGCCGAGGCCGGTGCCGTCCGGTTTGGTGGTGAAGTACGGATCGAACACGCGCCCGATCGCTTCGTCGGGAATGCCCGGGCCGTCATCCTCCACCTCGATGGCGGTGCCGTCCCCTTCGCGATGGGCACTGACCAGAACGTGACCCAAAACGCCCTCGGGACTTTGTCGCGCCCCACGGATCGCTTGCACCGCGTTACGGACGAGGTTGACGACGACGCGGCGCAGCATCTGCCGGTCGATGGCGGCGCTCAGAGGCGCGTCCGGCAATTTCCAGGTGATTGTGACGTTCGGGACGACGATGGGCTCTGTGTCCACCGCATCGGCACCCAGTGGGGCGTCCTCGAGATGCCCAAGCTGCTCGGAGCAGTCGCGCAAGAAATCACGGACGTCGGCCTCTCTGAGCTCTGCTTGCGGGAGGCGCGCGAAGTTGGAAAAGTTGCCGACGAGGCGTCGAAGCGTCCCCACCTCTTCCTCGACGATCTCGAGGGTCGTATCCAGAAGAGCGCGGTATTTCGGATCTTCGCCGCCGTACTTGCGATGGCACTCCTGGACGGCGAGTTGAATCGGCGTCAGGGGGTTTTTGATCTCATGAGCCAGACGCTTGGCCATGTCTTGCCACGCGCCGATGCGCTGGAGAAATTCGATGCGCGCGCGACTCTGGGCCATTTCGCCGAGCATGCGGTTGAACGTACGGGCCAAATCGGTGAGCTCGTCGGAGCCCGTGACGGGGACGCGGACGGAGAGATCGCCTTCGGCGACGAGGTTGATGGCTGCGGCGAGGCGGTTGATTCGTCGCGTGACTCCGCGCGCGAGAAAAATGCCGATGATGACCGTCAGGAGCATCGTGAACAAAAGGAGCGCCGCGAACGCGTAGAGTGCGCCCCGGTAGAGGTCCGAGCGTGACCTTTCCATGTTGTGGTACTTCGTGACGACGTCTGCCGTAGAGGTGAGCTCGTCGAGGTGCTCGTCGAGACGCTTGCGGTCGATGGCGAACATCGCCTTGATGAGCGTTGGTGGCTCGTCGGAGAGCGCGCGGCGGACTTCCAGGCTGCGTTCGGTGGCCTCATCGATCGGTCGGCCGCGATCGCGTCTGGCGAGGATGCGTTCCTGGTCGTCGGCCACGACCAGCGTGACGAGCTCCGGAAAGCGAGGAAACAGCGCGTCGAGCTGCGCCTCCATGAGGGCGAGGTTGCGCGTCTTGCAGGCCTCCCGGAGCATCTCGTCGGTGGCGATCGCATCCGTCTGATGACGCATGTCGTCTTTGATCGCCTTTACGTACTCCTTGTAGAGCGCGGCACCGCGGTCGAGCTGCCGACCGACCTCGGGGTCGAACCAGATCGCGGACGCGTAGCTGAACAAGAAGTTTGCCAAGAGAATTGCCGCGAAGAGCGGCAGGACTCCCGTGAACAGAATCGTAAGGGCGAGCCGCCGCTCGGTCTTTCCAGGCAAACGCAGCGCCACGCGCCAGAGTGTACACTCTAGGCGCCGATGCAGCTCTCCCAGGTGCGCCTTGTCGAATTTGGCCCGTTCGAAGACCTGACGGTCAGTTTTTGTGACGCGTCGGGTGTGCCGCGCAAGCTCGTCGTCCTCCTCGGTGCGAGCGGCGTCGGAAAGACGTCGCTCCTTGCGGCGATTGCATCCACGCGTCCAGGGTCGACGGTGCCGCCGCGTCCGCGACCGAACTCGACGGGCCCGTCGTTCGTGGTGGCCGATTGGATGCTCGGGGACGACGATCCGGCACGTCCGCATCCGCTTCGTGTCGCGAGTCCGAACGCGCCGTTGGCCGAGGAACGCGAAGACCTCGCCATTTTGCGGCGGCGCGAGCAAGCTTTGTTCGATCGGCGTGCGACGGAAGGCGGTTTCGTGCTCGTCGGTTTCTCCGCGGTCCGCACGATGGCTCGCGCGCCCGTGGCTCTGGGCGCCGGCGATCGCGCGGCGATCACCCGCTACGATCCTCGCGCGCTCGTGACCTTCGACGATGTGGGGCGCGCCGACATCGCGCGTGAGACCAAGCAGACACTCTCGTACGCAGCGATTGGGACGGCGCTTGGTGGACCTCCGACGCTCGATCGCGCGCTGCGGGAAGTCGCTGCGGCAACGGGAAGGCTCACCGGCTACTCGTACGTGGGCGCAGATCCGACGACCCTCGAGCCGCTGTTCGAGGGCGCACATCGCGAGCGCGTGCCCTTCGACGAGCTGCCGACGAGCGCGCGCGCGCTCCTCGCCTTTGGGGTACTTACGGCGCGTGCGATCCACGCCGCGTATCCGGGTCGCTCTCCGCTCGAGGGCGAGGGTGTCGTGCTCATCGACGAAGTAGAGCTTCATCAAGAGCCAACCGTGGCGCGCGCCATCGTGCCGGTATTGCGCGGGCTCTTTCCGCGCGTTCAGCTCATCGTCTCGACGTCACACCCGCAGGTTGCCATGGCCTGCGATACGAGCGAGGTGCTCGCGCTGCGACGAATACCGACCTCGCGCAAGATCGAGCTCTGCGAGGGGACGATTCACTGAGCGGCACATCTATGGTCCCCAGAAGAGCATCTCTTGGCTCTGCACCTTGCCCTCGACGCTCACGATGATTTCTAGCTTGTCCCCCCTCGCACGCACGATCGGCTCGGGAAATGCGTCCGACGGGACGAAGGCGCTCTTGTCGAAGCCGCTCGCGTGCAACCAGAAGAGGTGAAGCCCCTTTTCGGCGGGGCCGTAGACGAGGAGAATGCGGCCGCCGCCCAGGAGCAAAAAGTCGAGCCACTTGAAGCCGAGCTCCGCGAAGCGCTCCGGCGATGGAAAGTCCGCGCCGAGATCGACGAGCTCAGGCAGGTGGGCCTTGAGATGCTTGTAGAGGACGTCGTATCGAGCGGCTTTGGCGATGCGCGGCAGCGTTCGATCGGACGGCGCGATGATTGGCAGGTCCTCGGGGCGGGCGCACGGGGTCTCTACGAGCGTGCGGTAGCGATCGGCGAGCGTTAGCTTGGCGTCGTCGGCGAGCGACTTCAGCCACCAGTGAAAAATGGCGAGCTCTGCCTCGCCTGCGCGCGACACCAGCCGGACGTGGCTCTCCCACAGCGGACGGCGGACCTCCCACCGCCCTCCGTGATTCGAGACGATGCAGGTGCCCACGTACGCTGCGCCGTGCACGACGGCGTTGAAGAGCGGGCTCTCGGACGTGCCCGCGCCCCCGAGCGAAATCCAGCGATCCCGGCGCTCCTTGGTGAGCGCGGCGCTGAGCCGGTGCACGCTCGCGTCGGTCCGATCGAGGAGCAGATCGTCGCCGAAAAGAGCGCGAGCATTGGCCGCGAACCTCGTCGCGGCTTGGTGGAGGTGGGCGACGATCGAAGGGTTGTTGCCTGGGTTCGCGTCGACCGAGCGTGCCCGCTCGAGGTTGGCGCGTGCGTCCGCGGGGTAGAGCGGCCAGAAGTAGTCCCGAAATAGGCCTTCCGCGACGATTGGCTCTTTTGCCACGTCGTGGGCGTAGCACGAGCCGCCCTCCACGCGTTAGCCTTGCACTTCGTGCTGACGACAGACGTACGCTTCGAAGGCTGGACGACCGAGGCGTGGCAGCGCTTTCTCCACTTGTGGAAGCCGCGCGCCTCCGCGGACCGCGAGCTCACACGCCCGCGCGGCGGCGTGCTCGCCATTCACGAGTTTGGTCGGCTCCGCAAGCTTTTGCACACGCGCACAGGCAGACTCGATTTGAACGCGACGACCTGGCCGATTCCGCTGAGCGCGCTCTCTGAACAACACCGCGCGAGCTGGGCCCTCTCCGGACACGCGGGCGCCCTCGAGGAGGTCATGGAGCGATTTGGAGCGCGGGCGCGGCGCTCCGACGATCTCGTCGCGCAGTCGCTCAGCCTCGTGCAGATCGTTCGGGAGATGATGGACGAGGGGGCCGTCGAGGTGTGGCCGCGGCGTTTGCGGGGCGTTCCGCCACCCACCGACGCGATGGTCAGGCGCGCCATGGACTCACTCTGCACGGACGGGCACGCGATGTTGCTCGGAATGTTCAAGGACGGAGACTTGTGGACCTGCTTCGTCGCCCGCCGGAGCGGCAGTGGCTTCGACGTGATCGCCGGGCCCGACGACCTGCATCACTACATGGGGCTCTTGAGCGGTGATTGGCGGCGCGACTATCGGCACCTGGTGCGCGCGGTGGAAGACTTGTACGCGCCGCTCGCCTTCGGATGCTTCGCGGAGGTCGACACGTTCCGCGCACTGCAAGTCGACGCGCGCCCGGGCGCGTGGGGGCGTGCGGTTGCGGTGCGCGACATCATTCTGTCGCCAATCCCAACCGCCGTAGGCCTCGCGCTCGGCGTGGACGGTGCGCGCTATGCGTTCGAGAATCTGAAACGCGTCACCGGTCGCATCGCGCCCCTCGCGCGCTTGGATCCGATGCTCGCCTCGATGCGCGCGCGTCTGGGAACTGCGGCGGGAGAGAAAGACGTGTCTGGCGTGCTGGGGTTCGATCCGATGCACGCGCTGCGGCAGCTGCTCCGCAGATAGGCAGGCTCGAATTCACCGCTAGTCTCGGGCCGCGTCTTTTCGGCCCGACGTCCCGCCGTCCGCCAGGCACGTGTCATTGCGCGAGTAGGCGGCCAGCGCCCGCTCACAGTCGGGCACGCCTCCTCGAGTGTCGAATAGCGGCGGGTAGGGTGGGCACATTTTGCTGACGTACAGCGCGCGTTCGCCGGTGGACGTTGGTGGCGCCGCGAGGCATACGGCGTCGCACGTCGAGCCGGGATCCGCGCTGGAGACGACGTCGATGCTCGCGGTCGTGTCGATGCAGTCGCGCACGGGCTCGTAGCGGCGTCCCGCATAGATGTGCGAGGCCGGATTGCTGCACGAAACGACGACAATAGCGGCCGCGACGAACGCGGCTCTCATGCCGGCGGCTCGATCACCTTGATCTTCAGCTCCATGAGCTGCTCAGGCGCTGCCTTGCTCGGCGCGTCGGTCATGAGATCCGTCCCTTTTTGCGTCTTGGGGAACGGAATCACGTCGCGGAGGCTGTCGGAGCCGGACAAGAGCATGGCCAATCGGTCCATGCCAATCGCGATGCCGCCGTGCGGCGGTGCGCCGAAGCGCAATGCGTCCAGGAGAAATCCGAACTTTGCGCGCGCGTCTTCGTCCGAGATGCCGAGCGCGCGGAACACCTTGGCTTGCACGTTCGGATCATGTAGGCGAATCGATCCCCCGCCGATCTCGAAGCCGTTCAAGACCAGATCGTACCGGTAGCAGAGCACCTTTCCGGGATCCTTCTCGAGCAGCTCGACGCACTCGTCGTGCGGGCGGGTGAAGGCGTGGTGCGCGGCCACCCATGACTTGCGTTCGTCATCGTACTCGAAGAGTGGCGGGGGTGGGTCGCGCACAAAAATCAACATCCCACCCCGCCCGCGC
>OBEQ013047658.1_pt1 | contig 19505 bp, 14 predicted proteins | sample 1670901 | NCBI WGS metagenome assembly OBEQ01 (sample SAMEA104232315, study PRJEB22302) | groundwater metagenome | biome: forest; feature: aquifer; material: groundwater | place: USA | collected 2011-08-07 | depth 5.4 m
CCGTGAGCGGGTGGCGGGAATCGAACCCGCGGCTCGACCTTGGAAGGGTCGCGTATTACCCCTATACAACCCCCGCCTACGCTCGCTGAAACGAGCTTCGGCGGACACAACTCGCTCCTCGCAACAGCGAAACGAGTGCCTGTGGAAAGAATCGAACTTTCGTCTCAGCCTTATGAGAGCCACGCTCTACCATTGAGCTACGCAGGCGTACCTCCATTATAAATTACAAAAAAAGGCGTCTTCGGAAAAATACCGAGGACATTAAATTGTTGCGGGGGCCGGACTTGCACCGGCGTCTGCGGCTTATGAGACCGCCGTGGTACTGCTCCACCACCCCGCGGTGATGACAAAATAATTATACGATAGGAATGTCCTACCAATTCGGATCGTCCCGCCAAAAAGCGGTTATCACCGTCACCGTTTGATCCTTGCGCTCGTGCACGACCAGAAGGTAACGACTACCAATCTTTTTGTAGGCAACGAGCCGACCGTGGGTTTGATAAACCCGCTCTGGCGTTGACAGCACGTCTTCAATCAGTCGGTGGAGAATGCCGCGCTCCCGCAGCTTCCGTTCGGCGTGCGGTACGAACTGGATGATCATGGCGCTATTGTACGAAAAGAAAGGCGACGCGATGCTATGTATTGCGTCGCCTCGTTGGAACCAATGGAGCGGCTTACGCGCCAGGACAAATGGCGATGCGGAACGGAATCTGCGGATCGTCGGCTCGCTCAAGCAGTCGGTGCTCGAAAGCAACGCCAGGGACGACTTGTGCGACTCGTTCTCTTCTCCACTCGCCCTCCAACACGATGGCATAGGGTTCACCCTCGTCACTGTAAACTATCGGCTCGGGCAAAAGCCGTTGCGACAGAGACTGGATGAGTTGTGGTGTCCAGTTGCCGTTCAGATGAAACAGCAGTGTCAGTTTCAAATCAGCCTCCTGAAATGGATTCTATAAAAAATATAAGGCAAAATTTTTTCCTACGCCCCGCCGAGGTAGACCCGCTTGATCGTCGGATGGCTGAGCACCTCGCGACCGCCGGACAACGCCAGCTCGCCGCTCTCGAGTAGAAAGATTTTATCGGCAATCTCGCAGGCCTTCTTGGCGTTTTGTTCAACCAACAGCACGGCAATGCCACGATCACGAATCTGCTGGATTAGACCGAAGACCTCCTGCACCATCTTCGGTGCCAGACCGAGCGACGGCTCATCGAGCAAAAGCAGCGTTGGGTCGACAATAAGACCACGGGCGATTGCGAGTATTTGCTGCTCACCGCCGGAGAGTGAGTCGGCGGTTTGATGAAATTTTCGTTTCAGCATCGGAAACTCCTCAAGCATCTTCGCTAGTCGCTCCTTTAATAGATCCTCATCGAGAATTAGCCCACCCATCCTTAAATTGCCCTCGACGGTCAGATTCGGAAAAACTACTCGTCCCTGCGGCACAAAGTTTACGCCCAGTCGGATCAGATCATGGCGAGCAACCTTACGCAAATCTTGATCCTTAAACACAATCGTGCCCTTCTGGATATCAGTAATACCAAAAATACTCTTGAGCACCGTTGTTTTGCCGGCACCGTTTGGTCCAATCAGAATGTTGATTTCACCTTCGGCCACGTCAACATCAACTCCTCGGAGAACCGGGAGGCGGCCGTAGCCAGCGTGTAAATCTCGAATCGTTAAAAGCATTTCATTCTTTACCGAGGTAGGCCTCGAGCACCTTCGGGTCTTTGCGAATAATATCTGGCTCGCCTTCGGCAATCAGCTTTCCCTCGGCCATGACAAAAATATAGTCGCTCATATCCATGACGAAGTTCATGTCATGTTCGATCAGGAGGACGGTTTCACCCTGTTGGCGAAGACGCTGGAGCATCGCCTTGATAATGCCGCGAATTTCCGGATTGACGCCGCCAACTGGTTCATCGAGCATCAGTAGTTCGTGGTGATGAAGAATTCCTCGGGCGAGCTCTAATAATTTTGCCTGGCCATAGGAAATTTCCCGCCCCTCAGCATCAAGATCGCGAGTAAACTTCAGTTCGCTGAGGAGTTCGCGAATCAGTCCGAGCTGTTCTCGCTCAACCGCCGGGCGGTAGCGCCAAAAACTGCTCAAGTGCTCAAACGGTGAGTCAAACGAGAGCAGGAGGTTATCGCGGAGCGACAGGTTACGAAAGTTTCGCGTTAACTGGAAGGTGCGCGAAAGATGCCGCGCCCGCTCATACGGCTCGAGCTTGGTAATTGGCTCACCCCGAAAGAAAATTTCGCCCTTATCCGGCGCAAGAAAACCGGACAGGAGATTAAAGAAGCTAGTCTTCCCCGCTCCATTCGGACCAATCAAAGAATAAATTCGTCCCGGCTCGATTGCGAGCGAAACCCCCTCGACCGCCTGGACGCCGCCGAATGCTTTGGAAAGCTGTTTGGTTTCAAGCAGGGTCATCGCATTGAAAATTCCCAATGACCAATTTCTAATGACCAAGTAAATTCCGAGACGCTTGAACATTTCACCGTATTGGACTTTGGGATTTGCGTTTTGATTAGGTCAATTAGGGCTTGGGTTTTAGTCATTCTCATTGAAAGTCAATCTTGCCGAAAATACCCTTTGGACGAAGCCAGAGGATCAGAATAATGATGAAGGAATAAATAATCTGACGCAGCGGACCGATCAGAGCTGAGGGGATCGGCAAGAAACGAAGTGCCTCGGGGATAAAAACAAGGATAACCGTACCGAGAAGTGTCCCGCGATTAGAAGCCAGTCCGCCGAGAAAAACCGCCGACAAGACAAAGATGACATCACCAAGACCAAAGCTATAGGGATCAAGATAGGTTAAATAATGCGCGTACATTAACCCCGCCAATGCTGCTAGTAATCCACTTAAGCCGAGGACCAAATTTTTTAATTTGATCGGATCACGACCGAGAACAGTCAGGGCCAGCTCATCATCACGAAGCGCTTGGATCGCTCGACCGAGCGGCGAGCGGACGAGCAGCTCAAGCCCAAGATAAACGAGAGCGGCCAGTAAGCCATAGAACACAAGAAAGTGCGGCAGTTCGGTCACCTTTGCCACAATCAGATCGGGTTTTGGAATACCGGGCAGGCCGAGCGCGCCTCGAGTCAGGCTCTCCCAATTCAGCGCCACGGTGAAGACGACGAAGTTAAAACCGAAAGTGACAAGCGCGAGGTAGTCACCTTTTAGCCGCGTGGTTGCTTTGGCGATTAACCAGCCCGTCAGATACCCAACCGCGAGTGCAATCAGGAACGAAAAAAGAAAAGGCACTCCGGCTTTAAGCGTGAGCAACGCTGTCACATAGGCACCCCCAAGCGCCAGACCGGCAAAAGCAAGATTGAAGAGACCGCCGAAGCCCAGACTCAAGTTCGCCGACAACGCCAAGATCAGGTAAGTCGACAAAATAATAAGAATATGGATGAGGTAATCCATTGAAAATACTCAATGACCAATTGACCTAATGACCAAATAATTTACGGACGAAAACATTAACATTTCACTTTGTTGATAATCGCATTAAAGATTAGCGTCAATTCCTTGGCTTCTTGCCAAAGCTGCTCTGCCTGACTGCGGCATTCTGGCGCGGCAGCTATGAGCATCCGCAACCAGTGTTTAGTTTCGCGTGCTTCTTTCTTACTGATGGCAATTTTGTGGCGGAAATCCTTTTTCGACTCAGCTTCATCCGCCTCTGCATAGTTTGCGCCGATGCTCGTCCCTGACCGCACCAGCTGAGAGACGATTGGTTTGGTTACCGTATTCGCTGGAATCGCCTTGGCAAAAGCAATAATTGCCTCACCAAACTTAGCCGTTCGTTCTTCGAGATCATATTCAACTTTGGACATTATTGCTCTCTTCTCATCCTTTAGGTCAATTGGGGTTTGGAGTTTGGTCATTTTCAACCTGATATTTCTTCACGACTCTTGCGACCGAAAATGCCCTTGGGACGGAGGAGCAAGAAGAGAAACAGTATGATAAAGGTAACGCCGTCCTTAAAGGCCGCTGGCAAAAAGAGGACGCTCAGATTTTCAATCACGCCGAGGAGATAGCCGCCGAAAATTGCCGCCGGCAACACATTCATCCCGCCGATTACCACCGCGGTAAAGGCTTTGACGATCAGACTGGTGCCCGCAGTTGGCTCGAGGTTGTACTCAATCGCATAGAGCATCCCAACCAGGGCGGCGACCAGACCAGTGAAGGCAAAGACGCGACGGAAGGTTCTCTCGCGATCGACACCGAGGATCTCGGCCATTAATGGCTCGGTCGTCAGCGCCCGAATAATCAGTCCCCAGCGAGTTCGATAGAGAAGGTAAAAGGAAAAAATTAAGAACGGAACTGAACTAAGGATGATAACGAGCTGCGTCAGGGTGAAGGTCGCTCCGGCGACGGTAAAAATCGTATTCTCGAACGGCAGGCTAATTGACTTCACCTCCGGACCGAAGGCCGCTAGGGTTAAATTTTCCATAAACGTGCCGAGGGCGAGACCGAGAATCAGTAGCACGACTGAGCTGGCTTTTTTCTCGCGAAAACCCTGGAGAAGCCAGGAGTTAAGGAGGACGGTCGCGAGAATGAGCGCAGCGGCAGCCAGAATCAATCCGACGCTGAAGGGCAGGCCGTGGCTAATAAAAAAGAAGAGGAAGTATCCACCCCAGAGCGCTAACGCTCCATAGAAAAACGGGATCATCCGGAGGGTGTTGTAAATCAAGACAAACCCAAAGGCAATCAGGGCGTAGAGCCCTCCGGTAATAAGACTATTCACTAAAACCTGTGCGGCCATGATGTCATTATAGGGCAACACAAACCCCCACCGTCGCAGTGGGGGTTTGTGTTAAGGACGAAAAATTTATTGATTCAATAATTCTGTTTTGCCGTTTTTTACTATCTTCGGAAGATGACCGCCGACGCGATCACCATTGTCGCCAATATCAACAGTTCCCGAGGCGCCCTGCCAACCCTGGACATCCCGAAGCCACTTCGCTACCTTGGTCCCATCGTTACCAACCGCTGCAATCGCGTCGCGTGTCATGTAGACGGAATCATAAACTGCCTGCATGTAGCTCTGGTAAGGAACCTCTTCGTTGTACTTTTTCTTGTACGTCTCGAGGAGGTGTTGGAACTTCGGATTCTTTGGGTCGGTCCCGTACTCAGCGCCCAGCGCTCCCTCAAGCGTTGCGGCGTGGGCCTTTACCGTTGGGGCATCGCCGATCAGGGCATCAGACAGAAGTAATGTTACCTTCCAGCCCATCTCTTTGAACTGTTTTAGGATTCGATCACCAGCTGGCGCTGTCTGAACATCAATAAAGAGGGCATCTGGTTTCTGCCCTTTGAGTTTTTGAAGGGTTGAACGAAAATCGGTTGCTCCCGGCCGGAACTCCTCCTTCGCCACCTTACCGCCAAGCTGTTCGAAGTTTGCCGTGAACGCCTTGTAGATACCGAGCGGATAGTCCTGTTGCTCCTGAATGAAAGTAACAAGCTTCCAACCCTTCTTGTTCGCTACCTCAGCCAGCACTTGGCCTTGGGTCGCATCACTCGGATAGTTACGTACAAAGTACTGACTTTTTCCAGTCAGATCAGGGCTGCTCGCCATCGCCGAGAAAAGCAAGACCTTATTCTGTTCAGCGATCGGTACTGCCGCCAGTGTCTCACTGCTGCAAGCGCCACCGAGAATAATGCTAACCTTATCAATATTGATCAACTTCTGAATAGCAGTGACGCCGCCCTCTCCCTTGCACTTACCGTCTTCATAGATAGCTTCGATCTTATTGCCATTGATACCACCAGCCGCGTTAACTTCTTCAACTGCGAGCTCAACCGTTTTCCGCTCCGGATCGCCATAAACCGCGCCCTCACCAGTGAGCGGTGCAATCACACCAATTTTTACCGGTCCGCTGATTGTCGACGTCGCCGGTGCCTTGCTTCGCATAAACCACATCAGACCAACCACGACTAAGACGATCGCTATCACCGCGATGATCGTCGTCGAGCTGCTATCAGCTTTGCTGGTAGCGCTACCACCTTCGTGATAGCTTTTGCTATTCTCCATAATGAAACTGTACTGTTCTCACCACCCGGTGGCCCTGCCCCGCGGGGTGAGGTTAATGAGTTATGTTTATTTTATCACGAGCGGGATAGTATCATCCACTATAATTTAGTTTGCATAGAAAAGAGCCCGTTGATGTTATCGCTGGGCTCGTTGCAGCAGGCCTATTGCTAAGCCACCTGCCTCTTGGCGTACTCGATATCTTCCTCGTCTTCTTCGCTATGGGGAAGATCGCAGGCATCCAGAAGGCGACGATAGAGACCGGGGTCTCTGTCCAGGGACAGCTCGCAGGCTTCCTCGATTGACTTCGCAAGCTCATCAGGAAGTCCGATGGCCCTTGCTGCCTCTCGCCAATCTTTTGGCCCGTAGTCCCCGACCTTGAAAAATCGCGCCGCCTCACAGATGGGGCCGCTTTCATAATTGTCGGCAACCCTTATGAATCCAGGGCCGCCATCGGGATGTCCGACGCGAGCGAATGCTCTTGAGAAAGCATCCTTGGTGTAACCTTTCTTTTGTGGCGCATTTTCTTTCCTGTGCTCCACAATCTGCCTCAGGACTGATAGAAATTCTTCTTCAGTCATGGGCGACGTTACGATTTTTGCCTTGAGCACGATCGGTTCCTTTCTTGTGGATTTGATTTAGCTATTGGTATTATAGACTATAAAAATTTATTTGTCAATATTAACTTGCACCAAAAATCCTCACTATCAAACGATTTTTAGATAGAAAACTAATACTGAGCGGGTAATGGAAACGATATGGAGTATCCACTTTATCTGAACAAAAAAAGGCCCTGCGCTAGGTACGCAGAGCCTTTTCGATTGAAGGGATTGAGATCCCCTAGAGACAGCTGGCCCCAGCCAGCTCAGCGGAAATTTCAGCGGAGATGCCGCAAACCGATTCCGGCTCCATATCCACGAAGTAGAACCGGACACACAACGCTTCCCTCCCATTGTCAGCTCCGCAAGGGTAAAGTGGATCGTCGGGAAATGCAAGTCCGCGAAACTGCCTTGTCCCCTTGCCAGGGTAAACAATTTCCCCCTCGATGATGTATTTTCTCGTTGGGAAATTTTTCACTGGTCCTACTTCTTGTAGGCCAATGATTACCAGGGAATACACCTGATAGCAATAGCCGGGATCACCATCGGGATGAGTGAAAGCGAAGTTCCAAAGCTTGGGTTTCTCCGCTGCCATGATTTCCCGAGCCCCCTCTGCGGTGACCCAAAATCGGCCACCACCCACATGACCATGTACCCATGATGCCTTTGGATGCAATCTCGAGCCGACCGCTGACACGAGTCTGCTCATCAAAGCCTTGATCGTGTTCATGTCTTGTCTCCTTTTTTAAGTTGTACCAACCTGTGCTATTTGTATTATATAACACAAAAACTAAAATGTCAATCGTTTCAGTGAGCGGGTAACGGGAATCGAACCCGTGTCCTCTACTTGGCAAGCAGACGCACTACCACTGTGCTATACCCGCACTTCTGCGGGCCCGACCGGATTTGAACCGGCGCTCTCCTGATTGACAATCAGGCGCTTTAAACCAAACTAAGCTACGGGCCCACAATGATCTGATTATACCGGAAGCACATGACGGTAGTGATTGATGGCCCTGAAAAAGACTTGACGTTTTCGTTCAAGAAGTTGCCCGGTCGGTACCCCCTCATAGAGGAACGCGAGTAGCTTGATGCTGTCGTGCTTGCTGTAGACTAACTCATAACCGCTATTTTTCTTGGTAATGAAACCACCGCGGAGACGTGGCGTAAGTGCTTCGCATAGTTTCTCAAGAAATATTTTACTCCCCGAAGTGAACTGAACACGAAAAATCGACGTACTTGAAGGACGATCATTTCGTTGGTGTTGACCGAAATAAACGCAACCATCGCCGTCGAGGTAGCCGCGAACGAAATCTTTTAGGTAGCGCACGGGAACGATCGGAAAACGCATGACGTTACTTTTCCGTGGCTGAAAACCAAGAATTTCAAGATCACGATATAATGCTGCGCTACCGATCTGGAGTCGGTACGCAGTTCGCCAGGGTTCCGGGTTCGTTACTGTTCTGATTTTCTGGCGGGCGTTGAGCAGGACCTGGACCTTTTCGATGAGCTCTCGATCAGTTGAAACAAACTCGATATAGTGAGCGCCACGGCGGTTCGTGTACATCGTGCCATCAGCGGCGAAAAATCCGAGGATGTAAGCCATCTCCACCGACCAAGCAGCAAAAAACCTCTCATTTACGAACCGAACGTTTTGTTTTAGTGAAGTAGTGTCGGTTCGGTACATCGGCTAAATTATAGTAACTTTTCCTAGAGTCCTCTCCGCGTCACTTTCAAAGTCTCTACCTATATTTTGATCGGTACGACAAAGGGCGTATCTTCACCGAAATAAGCCGCAGCACCTACACCCCCGAGGAATAAGCGAGCATTCCAGGCTGGGAAATGCGAAGCGGGTTGACGAGGGGGTGTGGGCGCGGAGCACTAAGGGTAAGGTGCGACGAGCGCCTTACCCCTGCTCCGCCTCAGCCTTAGCCGCGAGCGCGGCGGCAAGTGATTCACGAAGAACGGCACCAATCATCGGCTTACGACCAAGGATGACGTTTTCTTTCAGGCCGAGGAGTGGATCTTCCTTGCATTCAAGGGCGGCGCGGACCAGAACCCGAGAAGTTTCCTGAAATGAGGCGGCGGAGAGGAAGCTATTCGAGGAGAGCGAAACACGGCTGATGCCCATCACCAGCAGGAAGGCCCTGGCGGGCTGCTTCCCGGCCGCCTTGAGCAGCCGGTTCGCCTCGAGAAAGATATCCTTCTCGACCACCTCATCCGGGACAAAATCCGAATCACCAATATCTTTAATTCGAACCCGCGAGAAGATTTTTCGAATAATCATTTCGATGTGCTTATCGTGCACCTCGGCGCCCTGGAAGTTATAAACCTTTTTCAACTCGGTCAGAATATACTTGAAGGCTGGGATCTTACCCTCGTAGGCATAGATCTTGCGCGGGTCGCGGTAACCCTCGTTCAGCTGCTGACCCTTCACCACCTTCTCATCAACACGAACAAGCAACGCCAGCGACCGCGGCACGCTAATCAAAGCGCGGCGACCCTTGGCGCCGACAATCGTCAATTTATGATATTTGGCTGACAATTCAACTTTTTTGATCGTGCCATTAAGCGGCGCCAAAACGCTTTCGGCTTTTGGATTACGAATTTCGAGCAGTTCTTCCGCACGCGGTACGCCCTGAGTAATGTCAGCCGCACCAGCAACACCACCGAAGTGGAAGGTTCGCATCGTCAACTGCACCGCTGGTTCGCCAATTGACTGAGCGGCAATGATACCGACCGGCTCACCAATTTCAACTGGGGTGTTGTAAGCAAGATGAAGACCGTAGCACTGGGCACAGACGCCGAAACGGGTACGGCAGGTGAATGGCGATCGGACCTGGACCTTGTCGGTGGCCGCGGCAATCTTGGCGGCCAGGTCACGGCTGATGATAACGCCGGCTTCGGCCACGACCGTACCATCGGCCGCCGTCACCGACGTGAGTAGCGTCCGCGAGTAAATCTTATCAGCAAAAGGTTCGCCGGCTTCTTCCGCCTCACGAGCAGTAATGCCAACACCCAGGCGATCACCACAATCCGGTTCGAGCACAACCTGATCGTGCGCGACGTCAATCATCCGACGAGTGAGGTATCCGGCCTTGGCCGTCTTGAGCGCGGTATCGGAAGCGCCCTTGCGCGCACCATGAGCGCTGATGAAATAAGCGAGCGTTGTTAATCCCTCCTTATAGGAACGGAGGATCGGCATTTCGATAATGTCGCCCTTGGGATTTTCCACCAACCCCTTCATTGTTACCATCTGAGCCAACTGGGTCCAGGAACCGCGCGCACCGGACTCAACCATCAGGCGGGCACCCGAGGTCGCCGGCAGGTGGGCGATCATCTTCTGGTGGAGCTCCTTAATCACCTTAAGCCAGAGCTCAATCACTAACATCCGCTTCTCTGTACGACTTAAGAGTCCGGCAGCAAAAGTCTGTTCGATCTCCTCCTGCTGTGCCTTTGCCGCACGGACGAGTTGGTCCTTTTCCGGCGGCACCGGCAAATCCTGATAGCCCCAGGAGATACCGGAGATGGTCGCGTAGCGGAAGCCAATCGCTTGGATTCGATTCAAAACCATCGCCGTTTTTTCGTAGCCGTAGCGCTGATGAATCTCTTCAATCACGGCCGTGAGCTTTTTCTTGCTCATCTGTTCGTTTCGGTAAGCATAATCGGACGGGAAGGCTTCGTTCAAAATGATCCGGCCGACGGTCGTCTCGATTCGATCGCCGCCTTTGCAGCGACGAACAATAATCTTGGCCTGAAGACCAAGCTGATCGTAAGCATGAAGTAGTTTTGCCTCGGCTTCATCATAGACACGATTCCCCTCCCCCGCCTGACCAGCGAGCGTCTGCGTGAGCCAGTAAACGCCAAAGGCAATATCGCGCCCTGGAGTAATAACCGCCTCGCCCGTGCCTGGCTTCATGACGTTTTTGGCCGCATTCATCAACTCCTTGGCCTCGGCCTGAGCCTCAGCTCCGAGCGGCAAGAAAACCGCCATCTGGTCACCGTCAAAGTCAGCGTTGTAAGCCGAACAGACGAGCGGCGGAATACGGATCGACAAACCCTCGATTAGAACTGGGCGGAAAGCCTGGATACCGAGTCGATGGAGTGTCGGAGCACGGTTTAACAGCACGAACTTATCGCGAATGACCAGCTCGAGCGTCCGTAGTGCTTCGGAGTCCTCTGATTCGATCAGGAAGTTTGCCTGTTTGATTGTGTGAGCGACTTCGCTCTTCAGAAGTTCGTGAATGATAAATGGCTTAAACAATTCAAGGGCGATTTTTTTCGGTAAGCCACACTCGTTCACCTCAAGCTCCGGACCAACGACGATAACCGATCGGCCAGAATAGTCAACGCGCTTGCCGAGCAGATTTTGACGGAAACGCCCGGTCTTGCCCCGGAGCATATCGGCTAGTGACTTGAGAATTTTGCGCTGACCAATCACCAGCTTCTCTTTCTTGAGCGTGTTATCGAGCAGCGCGTCAACCGCTTCTTGGAGCATGCGCTTTTCATTTCGGACGATGATTTCTGGCGCCCGTAGCTCAAACAGGCGCTTTAACCGATTGTTGCGGTTAATGACGCGGCGGTAGAGATCGTTGAGGTCGGATGAGGCGTAGCGAGTACCGCCGAGCTGCACGATCGGTCGAAGATCCGGCGGGATAATCGGCAAGATCGTCGTCACCATCCACTCCGGTCGAACCTGGTGCTTGATAAAGGCCTTGGTCACCTTCAGCTTGAGCGAGAGCTTACGTCGATCAGCACCGGTAGCTTTAGCTAACCGCGTCTCAGTCTCACGCTTAATCTTAGCCAGGTCAACCTCTTCGAGGAAACGACGAACTGGGTCGGCGCCAATGCCAACCTCAAACAAGTTGGCATATTTACGCGACAGAGCAAAAAACTCAACATCGGTCAGAATACCCCTAACAACAATACTCTTCAGCTCTTCTTTGATTCGTTTATAAGTGGCCTCAACATCACTTTTGTCGCCGGGTTTATCAGCCTTCTTGACTCGCGCTTTATATTCTTGCTCAATCGTGGCGAGTAATTTCTTTTTCTGTTCATCATTCACTCGGGTAATAATATAGGCGGAGTAGTACACCACCTTCTCAAGTTTCTGCACCGGTACGTCGAGGAACAGACTAAGCGAATAGGGGTAGGCCTTGAGGAACCAAATATGCGCGATTGGCGTCGCCATGACGATATGGCCCATTCGTTCGCGTCGAACCGAGGCGTGTGTTACCTCAACGCCACAACGATCACAAACCACGCGCGTAAATTGATTCTTTTTATATTTACCACAGTAACATTCATAGTCACGAACCGGGCCAAAAATCACCTCAGAAAAAAGACCGTGTCGTTCTGGTCGACCAGTTTTATAGTTGATCGTTTCCGGCCGAACGACCTCGCCGTGACTCCAACGCAAAATCTGCTCGGGCGAGGCGATCTTGATTAAAATTGACTTGATGTCTTCTCCGCGGGTGCTACGCATGGGGTTAAATTAAATTTATTGCGTTTGCTCTTGCTGCGGCGTTACCCGTTCCGGTACCTCTTCCGGTACCCCTGCCCCCGGCAACCCCTCCTCGGTTCGATTAATTTCGATACTCAAGCCAAGGCCCTGGAGTTCCTTCGTCAAGACATTGAAGGCGGACGGTAACGATGGCGTTTTAATTTCCTCACCCTTGATGATATTGGTATAGGTCTCCGAGCGACCGCGAACGTCGTCGGACTTAATCGTCAGCATTTCCTGAAGTGTATTGACGGCAGCGTAGCCTTCGAGTGCCCAGACTTCCATTTCACCCAGTCGCTGACCACCAAATTGCGCCTTCCCGCCAAGCGGCTGCTGGGTAATGAGCGAGTAGGGACCAATCGAACGCGTGTGGATCTTATCCTCAACCATGTGGGTTAGCTTCATGATGTACATCATGCCAACCGCTGCCCGCGCCACAAAAGTTTCGCCGGTCTTGCCGTCGAACAGCACCGTCTTGCCATCCTCGGGTAGACCAGCTCGTTTCAGTTCAGTTCCAATCTCGGCATCAGTCATACCGCTCATCGGCGGCACTACCGCTCGGTAGCCGAGTGTGCCGGCCGCCCAACCCAGATGCATTTCAAGAATTTGGCCGATGTTCATGCGAGAAACAACACCGAGCGGATTGAGGATGACATCAATCCGACGACCATCCGGCAGGAACGGCATATCCTCTTCCGGAACAATAATCGAAATAACGCCCTTGTTGCCATGACGATTTGCAAGCTTATCGCCAATCTGGAGCTTACGGAGTTTTCCAATTTCAACCGAGATGCGCTTGAGGACGCCCGGCTCAGTTACCTCGCCGTGCTCTCGCTCAAGCACCTTAACTTTGGTGACGCGACCGGACTTGCCTGGATCAAGATAAAGCGACGAGTCTTTGACGTCTTCAACTTTCTCACCGAAGATCGCCTTGAGTAATTTTTCTTCTGGCGTCAGATCGAGTTCTTTCTTCGGGGTGATTTTACCGGTCAGGATATCGCCGGGACGAACCTCGGCGCCGGCGCGAATGACACCGTCAACGTCAAGATTCCGAAGTTTCACCTCCGGCACATTGGGAATATCAGCGGTGGTCTCTTCCCGACCGAGTTTGGTGTCGCGAACATCAACGGTGAACTCTTCAAGATAGAGCGAAGTGAAAGTGTCGTCTTTCAGTAACCGTTCGGAGACGATGATAGCATCTTCAAAATTGTAGCCGTACCAACTGATGAAGGCCACCAGGAGATTTTTGCCCAAGGCCATGACACCACGATCAGCCGAGGGGCCGTCGGCGAGGACATCGCCGCGCTTAACTTTTTGACCAACGGTAACAACCGGTTTTTGATTGTAGGAGGTAAAATTATTTGTCCGGTGGTATTTCCGTAGCTGATGAGTCGTTCGCTCGGTCCCGTCGCGACCGCGTCCATAGCCAACCGTAACGTGGTCAGCATCGGACTCGAGCACCTCACCCTCACCATCAGCCAAAACCAGGTAACCGCTGCTCCGGGCAATCTGTTCTTCAATGCCAGTCCCAACCAACGGTGCCTCAGTTCGAACGAGCGGGACACCTTGTTTTTGCATGTTCGCACCCATTTGGGCCCGGTTAGCATCATTATGCTCAACGAATGGCACCGCCGCCGTCGCCGCTGATAAAATCTGATACGGTGAGACTTCAAGGTGAGTCAATTCCTCGCGTCGGACCATCGTCGGTTCGCCACTGACACGCGCCTCAACTTCGCGGGGAACAATTACTCGCCGACCGTCAAGCTCAACGTTGACGCTTCCGATGATTGTCTTCTGTTCAGCGATCGTATCGAGGTAGACAATTTCTTCACTGACTCGACCCTTTTCAACTTTCAGATAGGGCGTTTCAAGGAAACCAAAGGCGTTCCGACGCGCATAAAGCGCCGCGTAGACGACCAAACCGATACTGCCACCTTCTGGTGTTTGGATTGGACAGACGCGACCATAGTGCGATGGGTGGAGATCACGAACCTCGAAACCAGCGCGATCTTTATTTAGGCCGCCAGGACCACCGGCGGTGAAACGACGTTTGTGCTCAAGCTCAGCCAGAATGTTTGCCTGGTCAAGCAATTGCGATAGTGGCGAAAGATTGAAAAACTCTTTGACGGTGTTGATGAAGATACGTGGGTAGAGCACCTGGGCGGGGAGAACGGTCTGGGCCTTATCGACCGACCCCATCCGGTCACGAATGTTTTTGATCATTCGGACCAAACCAATCCGGGCTTGATTTTCAATCAGTTCACCGATGTCGCGAATGCGGCGATTCTCCAGCGAATCAATATCGGTCGCCTCAGCCAGTGGATCGCTATCGAGTCGAAGCACCTCGCGAACAATAGCCAGAACATCCTCGCGCTCGAGTGACATTACGGTCGCAGCGCGATTGAGTCGAGCGTTCAGCTTATACCGCCCAACATCACTGAGTGAGTAACGCTCCTCGCGAAGGAACATATTATCGAACAGGAGTCTGGCGTTATCGATCGTATTTGGCTCGAACGGCCGAAGTTTGTGGTGAAGCTCAAGCAACGCCTCCTCCTGATCAGCCGTTTCATCGCGCTTGAGGGTGTTGGCAATGATGCCTCGCTCACCTGAATCGGTTGCCTGGGCGAAGGCATCGAGCTCAGCAGCGGTAATTCCAAGCGCCTTCAGGAGCACGGTCGCTAAGACTTTCTTCTTGCGGTCGACTCGAACCTGAAGGACGTTCGTCGGCTCAACCTGGAACTCAAGCCAAGAGCCGCGCTGGGGAATAAGTTTGGCACCAAAAAGCTTTCGCTCGCCAAACGGCAAGTAGCTGAAGTAAACGCCGGGTGAACGGACCATCTGACTGATAACAAGTCGTTCGTTACCGTTGATGATGAACGACCCCCGCTCGGACATGAGTGGGAAATCGCCGAAATAAATCTCCTGCTCCTCGGTCTCCTTACGGACGAGATTATGAAGCCGAAACTTAACCCGGAGCGGCGCCTCGTAATTTGTGCCGATGCGACGCGCTTCCTCTTCAGTATTTTTTGGCTTACCGAAATAGTAATCAACGAACTCGAGCGTTAGTTCCTTCTCGGAGTAATCTTTAACCGGAAAATGCTCGGCAAAAACTTTACGCAAGTGGTCGCGACGGATCCGCTCGAAACTCTCACGCTGATGAGAGAGGAGATCGGGCAATTCCGTCGAAAGGTATTGGCTAAAATTTTTGACGGTTGAAATCATAAGAGACTCTCTGCTTGCCCGAGAGCCTGGGTCTGAAAATTAGTGCACGCGGAAACCTGGCCTCACCCAGACCAGTATCATGCTACCAGCTCCGCTGGTCGCCAGCTGCCACGGGGGAACGTGACAGCAGCTATCAGCTTTGCTGGTAGCGCCGCCACCTTAGTGACGGCACTAAGTGACAAAATTATACACGAGCCCCGAATCTACGTCAAGACCTCGGAGCCGTTGACTAAAGCCAACTCCGATTATAAAAACACAGCAAGTATAAGGATTTTTTACCCACAACCACCGCTCGACTCACCGCACTCCACACAAGTGTGGCAACTTCCGGTCCTGATCGTCATACCGCCACAGGTTCGGCAGGGCGGACCAGAAAGCTCTGGACTTTGGCGCGGGCGAGCGGTCGCTCCACCACCCGCTAACGCCAGTGATGAATTCCAGAGACGAGGGTGCTGTTGGAGGTGAGGCTGATCGGGTTTGATGAACCCGAGCGTTATCAGTTCATCTTGACTAAGAAACCGATGTGCCAGAAAACGGAAGAGGTAATCAACAATCGAGCTCGCAAATTGAATTTCAGGATTACTGGTAATACCCATCGGTTCAAAACGAACATGGGCAAACTTCGTCGCTAAGTCACGGAGCGGCACACCGTACTGGAGCGCAATCGAGACCGTCACCGCAAAGGCATCAAGGAGACCAGAGAGCGTGCTCCCCTGCTTCGCCATCTTAATAAAAATTTCACCCGGACTGCCGTCCTCATACATACCGTAGGTCAGATAACCCTCGTGGCCGGCAACCGAAAACTTGTGCGTCTCGGATTGGCGAAGATCCGGTAGACGTCGTCGTTTCGGTCGCTGATCGCGATCACGTTTTCCGCCACCGCCACTATAGAGCGCTTGAGTTGCTTTTGAACCATCACGATAGACCGCGAAACACTTGATGCCAAGCTTCCAGGCCTCAAGGTAAGCTTCATTAATATCATCAACTGTCGCCTCGCGGGGCATATTGAAAGTCTTCGAAATGCCGCCAGAAATGAAAGGTTGGACCGCTGCTACCATCCGAACGTGCCCACGCCAATGGATCGAGCGCGTGCCACCGGCTGGCGTGACCGCTGTGTCAAAAACCGCCAAGTGTTCGGGCTTTAGGTGCGGGGCCGCCTCAACGCTCTGCGTTCGCTCGAGGTGATCAATCACATCCTGGCTCTGTTCCGGCGTATAGCCAAGCCGACGGAGAGCAGCGGCAACGTTCGAGTTTACAAAAGTCATAAAACCACCGCCGACAAGTTGTTTAAATTTAACTAACGCAAAATCTGGCTCAACGCCGGTGGTGTCACAGTCCATTGCCAAACCGATCGTTCCGGTCGGAGCAACCACGGTCGCCTGGGCATTGCGCAGGCCGTGGCGAGCAGCGAGCGTCAGGACATCATCCCAGGCCCGAACGGCGGCATCAAAAATCTTACTCGGCGCCAAGGCTTGATCAATTTGATAGAGATGATCTCGATGCATTGCCATCACCGCCAATGCTGGTTCACGATTCTTTTCAAATTCGGCAAACGAACCAAGTTCGCCGGCAATCAGGGCCGAGCTGCGGTAGGCCTCGCCGGTCATCAGCGCCGTGATCGCCCCGGCCCAGGCCCGACCAACATCAGAGTCATAGGGAATACCCAGGGTCATTAAGAGCGCACCGAGGTTGGCGTAACCGAGACCGATAGTCCGAAACTTTCTAGATGTCTCTGCAATTCCTGGCGTTGGGTAACCAGCTCGGTCGATCAAAATATCCTGGGCCAAAAACATAACCCGAATGGTATGAATAAAACCATCGATATCGAACGTGCCCTGCTCCGGATTAAGATACTTTGTTAAATTGATTGAGCCGAGATTACAGCTCGTGTTATCAAGGAAAAGATACTCGGCGCAGGGATTTGTGGCGTTAATTGGACCAGAACGCGGACAGGTGTGCCAGCGCTGGATCATCGTATCGAATTGAACGCCCGGATCACCGCACTCCCAAGCGGCCCGGGCAATTTCTTGAGCCAAGTCACGAGCTCGATAGGTTTCGGCAATCTCGCCGGTCTTCCGAAACCGTGTTTGCCAGTCGCCGTCACGAATTACTGCCTCCATAAACTCGTCGGGGAGTCGGACCGAGTTATTGGCGTTTTGAAAAAAAATATTCTGCCAGAGCGGGTGATTCATGTCGGTCAGGTCATGACCGGCTTCGATAAAGGCACGAATTTTATTTTCCTCTTCGGCCTTGACGCGAATAAAAGAGACGACGTCAGGATGATCGGCATTCAAGATGACCATCTTAGCGGCTCGACGAGTCGTCCCACCTGATTTAATCGAGCCAGCGACGGCATCAGCCGCTTTCATGAAAGAAATTGGACCAGATGAAGTGCCACCAAGCGAGAGTGACTCGCCCTCGCCGCGGAGTGGCGAAAGATTAATCCCCGAACCGGAACCGCTCTGAAAAATTAGCCCTTCGGTCCGAATCCAATCGAGAATTGAAACCATCGAATCCTCGATTGAAACGATAAAACACGCGCTACACTGCGGCTCCGGCTTCAAGCCGACGTTAAACCAAACTGGCGAGTTGAACCAGGCACGCTGATGGAGCACGATCGCCGTTAGCTCATCAGCGAAAATCTGGCTTTCAGCCTTGGTTTTAAAGTAGCCCTGCTCCTCACCCCAGCGCCGAAAGGTCTGAACGACCCGATCAATCAGCTGACGCAGCGAACGTTCCTGTCGTTCGTTTCGTCCCTTAAAGTACTTCGAGGCAATAATATTGATTGCATTAGGCGAATAAAAATCGGGGAACTCTACCCCGTTAAGCTCAAAAGCCGGCTTGTCCTTGCCGGGAATAATAGCATCGGTCGTTACCCAGGTGACCTCGTCATAGGGGTGAACACCCCGACGGCTATAGCGACGAGCAAGCTTCAGTGAGGCTTCGTTCGTTTTGGTATTCGACCGTTTCCGCAGAGCTTGTTCTGGCATTTAGGATATCAGACAACACTACCACGCCTAGCGTAGCTTATTGCCGCTCAGTCATTATCGTCAGTGAAAACCTGATGTCAACCCAGGCCAGTGTGGATAAGGACTATCGGCTCGACGACTATGGTCGATCGTGGCTTTTTGTTAAGACTCAACTAAATAAATAGTCAAGTTTGATTGTTAGGGCTGTGCTGGTCGCACCGCCAACTCCGGGTGACCAAAATTAATCAACCGGCGATTGAGCTCCGCGACCGTCGCCGCGCTTGCATCAATCGCGAGCATGTTCTTAATCGCTTGCCGCGCCTCATCAAGTCGGTCATTCCGAGCAAAGACTTCAATTCGAATGAGGTAGCCGGCCACATTTTGGGGCAGCACACCATTTTTTTCCGCTGCCTGAACAAATGCCAGCGCCTCCTGTGGCGCCCCGATGGCGCTGAAAATACCGGCGACGGCGTGGGCCAGACGGCGAGACTTAGCGAGTAGCGGCCGGCCCCTGACTAACATTTGGATGGCTTGGTCACGATCACCAGCTGCCGCCAGGAAACTAGCATAGTTAAGATAGGTGTCAGGAAAATTCGGGTAACGGTGAAGCAAATCAAGGAAAACCGCCTCGGCCTCAGCGCGCTCACCGCGATCTGGTAATTTATTTCCGTGCTCAATTACGACAATACTTGCTAAATGTGCTGTGTAGATTTCGGCCAAACGAAGATCAAGCGAATCAACGGCATGGGCGCGCCGGTAGACAGTTAAAATGCCATCAAACTCTTCCAACGTCGAGAGTTCGCGAAGATGCTGATCAGTATAACCTCGAACCATAATTCCCTCCTCTTGCAAGAACGGACCGGCCCGCTCACTCAGAGCAACATAAGCAGGAATAGCAACAGTTGGTGGACGAACAAGGTTGTCGATAATCTGCCGGGCAATCAGATAGTGCCAGATATTAAGAGTAAGCCCGGCAATCAGGAGCGCCACCGGCACCGCGGCCAAAATGGTTGTCGTTGAGCGATTGATTGCGCGACCGGGCGGGACCGACCGAATCATTAAGGCTAAAGCAAAGAAAAAGGCCAGATAACTCGCCTGCATATCAAAAAGCGTTGCGTTCCCGACCAGATAGGCAACTAGGAAACCAAGTAGCGCCGCTCGCTGCGGCCCCCGGGGAA
>OBEQ010407280.1_pt1 | contig 19499 bp, 20 predicted proteins | sample 1670901 | NCBI WGS metagenome assembly OBEQ01 (sample SAMEA104232315, study PRJEB22302) | groundwater metagenome | biome: forest; feature: aquifer; material: groundwater | place: USA | collected 2011-08-07 | depth 5.4 m
TGCCCTTCACCGCCGAGGCGATGTTGCCATGCGCGGTGATCACGATCCCCGGCACATCCGGGCGCTGCTTGCGCACATGCACCACGAACGCTTCGCCGCCCATGCCCGGCATTTTGAGATCGGTGAGCACCACGTCGAGCTCGGCACGCGTCACGTGTTCCAGCGCCTCTTCACCGCTGTCGGCCAGAATGACGGCATAGCCGGCGTCTTCCAGCACCATGCGTATCACGGCCTGCATGTTGGTTTCATCGTCGACGACCAGCACAGTGCGTTTCATGCGGCAACCTTTTCGACAACAGGAAATTCCATGACAAAGCGCGCGCCGCGATTCCGGCGCGCCAGCGCCTCGAGGCGCCCGCCGTTTGCTTCGGTGAGCGTGTAGGCGATGGTCAGGCCGAGGCCGGTGCCTTGCGTCTTGGTAGTAAAGAACGGTTCGAATAAACGCGGCATGATTTCCGGCGGAATGCCGGGACCGCTGTCTTCGAAATACAGTCGCACCTGGCCATTGGCGGCATCCGCCGTCAGCCACAGCTCGCCACCCTTGCCCATCGCCTCCAGCGCATTGGTATAGAGGTTGGTCCAGGCCTGCTGCAACAGGCCGGCGTCGGCGGAGATGCGGACGCCGTGGTGATCGTAGGCGCGATACACCTGCACATCATCGCGCCCTGCCAGCACCATCTGCAGCGCACGCTCCATCGGCTCGATCGGATCGATGAGCTGGAACACCGGCTGCCGATGCCGCGACAACTGCAGGAAGTCCTGCACCAGGCCCGACACGCGCACGCTCTCTTCGCGGATCATGCGCGTTAGCTGGAGACGCTTGGCCGGATTATCGTCGGCCTTTTCCAGCAGCGCCGCGGAGGTATTGATCACACCAAGCGGATTGCGGATCTCGTGCGCCAGTGCCGCTGAAACCTCACCCATCGCCGTCAGCTTATCCTTCTGGAATCGCTGCGCCTGTTCATCGTGCGCCTCGCGCAAGCGCGCCGCCATGGCGTTGAAGGCCTTGGCCAGGTCACCCAACTCATCGTTCGAACGCACCGGCACGTTGGTATTAAAATTCTGGCCCGCGAGCTGCATTACACCGTTACGCAGGTCTTCCAGCGGGCGCACGATGATCCGTGACAGCAACAGACCGGTCAGCACCCCGATCACCACGCCCACGAGCGCGATCCAGCCGAACAGGATCAGCTGATTGGTAAGCACTTCCTGAAAGCCGCGGCGCGGCAGACCGCTGAACATGATGGCCTCGACGCGGCCGGTCGAATCGACGATCGGCATGTACAGGCCGCGGTATTCGCCGTTTTCCGCATTCACGCTGTAGTGGGGTTTTTTATCTTTCTCCAACTGCGCCAGCGCTGCCCCGGGAAATTCACTCAGGGCAATGACCTCGCCCGGCTTGGAAAACACATCGAAGTAACTTTTGCCTTCGCGATAGTAGAGCCGCGTCTGCAACCCGGTAAGTTGCGAAAGTTCGTCGGCGAAGTTCTGGTCGATGAGACTTCCGAGGACCAGGTAATAACGTACCGGTCCACGGCGTGGCACCGAGGTGATACCGACGGCGGCGAGCGTGCTCTTTTTCTTGCGCAGGACCTTGAGCACCGCTTCGGTCTGGCCCGGTTCCCACAGGGCCTGCATTTCGATCGGCAGTGACGAGTAAAGCAAACGCTGATCCGGCGAGTACACCTGGATCAGGTTGACGCCGAGCTCCTGGGCAATACGCCGCACCGGCGCCGGCATCGACTGGTCGGGCTGGCGCTCAATAGCGAGGAGATAGCGGCGGGCGTCGGCCAGCACCCGCCCGAGCATGACCGCATCGCTTTGATACGCCTTGAGCCAGTTCTCGTTCACGCGCGCCGCGTCGGTGACCCATTGCTCGAGCCGCTCCTCGAAGCTCTTGGACACCCATTCCGAGGCAAGCCAGCCGGCAACGAGCATGGGCACGATCACAATGACCGAGATGACCCATAACACCTTGCGCTGCAGTTGGCCGAGCTTGAGGAAACGATTGATCATGGGCCTTTGAAGGGTGGAAAAACCTACACAATTTGTAGGTTCCTACACAGTAGATCATACATAATAGCGATAAGTTTTATATAACTATTTGATTAAGATAGTAATTAAACATGGCACATGGATTGCTATCACGCCAGCACCGGAAGATTAATTCCGGTCATAAAACATTTTTATACTTTTTAGATAATCCAATTTTCTCAGGAGCATGTCCATGTTGAAGTCCCTGTTCGCCGTTGTTGCCGCCCTTTCGTTCGGTGTTGCCGTTGCCGCTGAAGCCACGAAGGCTCCGGAAGCCCCTGCCGCTGCTGCTGCTCCGGCCGCCAAGATCGAAACCAAGAAAGAATTGAAGAAGGAAGCAGCGAAGAAGATCGAAGCCAAGAAGGCCGACGCTAAGAAGGCTGTTGAAGCCTCGAAGGTTGCGGAAGCCCCGAAGGCTGTTGAAGCGAAGAAGTAAGCTTCAAGTCTTGTCTTGTGAAAAGCGCCCCTCTGGGGCGCTTTTCTTTTGTGTCTTGTATAACTCTCTTCCCGTCCTTGGCGACATTACGATTCAGATCGCAGCGGGCGTTTATACCTGGATCCAGTTCGTTTGGGGCTACATAATTTGTAGCCCCCTACACATTAATCCCTGCATAAAGTGGTAATCGTTATTTAAAATATTGATAAATATAAATAAAAATCATGGCATATGGATTGCTCCATTAACTCTGCACCGGATGTCACTATGAAGTTCCGGAACAAAAACCACTTAATTTCAGGAGCATTCTCATGATGAAGTCACTTTTCGCCCTTATTGCCGCGTTCACGTTCGGCACCGCGGTTGCCGCTGACGCCCCGAAGGCTGCTGACGCCCCGAAGGCCGAAGCCAAGAAGACCGCTGACGCCCCGAAGGCCGAGCCGAAGAAAGAAATGAAGAAAAAGAAGACCGAGAAGAAGCACGACGCCGCTGCCCCCAAGGCTCCGGAAGCCGCTGCCCCGAAAGCTGTTGAGCCGGCGAAGAAGTAAGACTGTCATAAGTACTAGCTGGTACCAGCGCCCCGCCTTGGGGCGCTGGTTTCCTCTGAAAGTAGTTGGGCTGTCTTTCAATCCACTTACGTCAGGAGGTTTTCCATGAAGAAGTCACTCGTTACCTTGATCGTACTTTGCTTCGGCCTTGCGTTCGGCACGGCCAACGCGATGAAGCACGATAAGCCGGTGAGCGATGCCGTGATGAAGGCGTGCAAAGAAAAAGCACCTGGCACCGAAGTCACCGTAAACGGCAAGAAGACAAAATGTCCGGAGCCGAAGAAGGCTGAACCGGCCAAAGAACCCGCGAAGAAGTAATTCCGGTAGTTAATTTCGGAGAGAGCGCCCTGCGGGGCGCTTTTTTTATTTGCGCTCGAAAAAGCATCGGCGCAAACGTGAAAGCGCCTCCGACGAAAATAGCTCAGGCCTGCGTAGGCGGAGAGCCTGCCGGCGGTGCGGCCTTGCTTTCGCCGTATCGGATCATCAGCACACCGGCGAAACAAACGATAAGCGCTCCCAGCACTGACCACGGATCCGGCACCTCGTTCCAGAAGACCCATCCGAGTAGCGTCGCAAACACAATGGTGGCGTACACGAACGGCCCGGAGTGCGTGGCCGGAGCCAAGGCATAGGCACGCGTCATAAAAAGCTGCGCCAGACTCGCACAAACACCCAGCCCGATAAGCGCCCACCAGACATGCCCGGTCGGCGTTCGCCACGCCCACGGCAGCGGCGCGGCCGATACCACGGTGCAGGTCAGCGTGAAATAAAAAACAATCCGCGAACTCGGTTCCGTACGCGTGAGTTCACGCGCACCCGTCATCGCCACTGCGGCGAATATTCCGGAGACGAGCCCGATCAGGGCCACCGGCGTAAACAGGCCCAACCTCGGCTTGAGGATGAGCGCAATACCGAGGAAGCCCAGACCGATGATGGTAAACAGGCGCGCCGATATGCGCTCACCCAACCAGAGCCAGGCGACGAAGGGAATAAAAAGCGGCGCCGCATAATTGAGAAGCACGGCGTCGCCGAGCGGCATATAGCCGATCGCGTAAAAAAAACACGCCATGGACGCAAGACCAAAGGCACTGCGCGTCACATGCGCGAGCGGGCGCTTTGTGCGCAGCGTCGGCGCGCCGCGGCGCATGAGCCATGGCAACAACGTCAGCAATCCAAAGGCACTGCGGAAAAATACCACCATCTCATTTGGCAACGTCGCCGCGACGTATTTGACGAGCGCGCCCATGGCAGCAAAAAACACGGTCGCGAGCAGCATGAAATACGCGGCGTGGCGGATGTTATCGGGTCGCATGCTTATCCATGAGACAGCCTCATTGATTCCATTGTCGTCGACTTCAGGCGCAACGCCACTGTCCGATCATAATCCGCGCAGTCGTTTCTCGGTGGAATCCGGATACAGGTATATCTGCTGCGCGATGTACGGGTCCGGAAAACGCCGAAACAGGCGCCGCAACTGCTTCAAGACTTCAGCCCGCGACAATCGGGCGACACGAAAAGCGGTAATGGCGTCCGCCAACGCGCGCTGCTGGTCGCGGTCTGCTTGGGCACGAAGATAGCCCGCCAGATGCCGCAATACGTTTTCATGTCGAGCCGGTGTGGTGGGCCGCGCCAATGTCGCCATGAAACCATCGAAATATTCCGATGCCACCTTGCTGGCACGACTACGGGCGGCACCGGCCACGATTCTTCCGAGCTCGGTCACCGCCTGCGGATAATGTGCCATCAGTGCATATTTATGAGCGGCCTGAAACTCAACCAGTTTGGCCGCCGTGATGCCAGCGGCGACCAGCATCTGCCAACGGCGGTAGGCAAATACCCGTTCAAAAAAATTATCGCGCCGTGCCGGATCTGCCAGTCGCAGTTCGTCTTCAGCAGGTAACCATGGATGATGTGAAAGAAACGTCGCGGCATATATGCCTCGCCCGAAACTCGCACGGGTCTTCGCGTGCACCGGAACATCCGCCAGGCCGCAACTCGGGCTGCGGGCCTTGAAAATGTAGCCGCTTACATCGTCGAGCAACCTTGCCTGGCGATCACCGTAAGCGGCGAGCTTTTCGGTGACATCGATAGCGTAGTCGTCACGACGTACCGCGCGTGGCGCCTCAACGCTACCGACAAGCTGAATCGGCGGCCGCGGTACGCCCATACCGATCCCGACCTCCGGACACACGGGCACGAACTCGACGTATCGGGATAGCGTGCGCGCGATGTACACATCGCGTTTGTGATCGCCGTCATAGCGCACGGCTTCGCCGAGGAGACAGCTGCTGATACCGATGCGAATGCGCGGAGCCGCCATGGGCACAATTTACTGCCTACCGTATGCCGAACGCAAAGCACCGACACACTAAAAGTGCAGCGTTGCCCCGGCCATCCTGAGAGTGAATAACCATCGAATCGGTAATCGCGAAACCGTGCCGCTAACTGCCCGAAGACGCGCGAATTGGTGTATCTTTGAATTGCAATGCTTCCCGTCACCCGCCGCGCCAGTCTTCTGCTGTTTCGCTCACCGGCTTAATGCGCTGGAAAACGCCGGTTATCGTCGTCGTTCTGACCACCATCGGGCTCGTCGGCGGCGCCACCTTCTATGTGCGTGGACAGGTCACACGCACGCTTGAGGAGGCGATTACCGCCATCGCACCATTGGCCGAAGTGCACTACGACAACATCTCGGTAACGCTCGGCGGAAAAATCCATGTCTTCGACATCGACATTCGTCCGCGACTCGCCAACGAGAATCTGCGCGTCGAGAGTCTCGACATCGAAACTCCGGGGCTGTGGTTCCTTCTTACCGGTACCAGGAAACTCAGCGATGGAAAACTTCCGGAGCATCTGCGCGTTACGCTCAACGGGTTCACGGTTGTCAACGGCGGCGCGGTGACTGAATCGCTCGATCGCGTGATTGCGCTGTCGGCCCAGAAAAGCGGCCAGACGTTGATGTCGAACTGCGGCGATCTCGACTATCTCGACTTTAAAGCGTATCGCCGCCTCGGATATCAAAACCTCGTGTTCGATATCGTCGCCGGCTATCGCTTTGAACCGCGCGGACCACTGCGCGCACAACTGCAATGGCGCACCCGCGACCTGGCCACGGCGACCATCGATTTCGAGTTCGGCGCCGCGTTGCCGACGTTCAACGACCTCATGACATCACCGCCGAGCCTGCGGACATTCACGCTGACGTATCAGGACCTGTCCATCACCGAGCGGCTCAAGAAATTCTGCACCGAGGCGAGCGGCGCGTCGGTCGAGCAGTACATCGATTCGGAAGTTAACCGCAGCGACGGCGCCTATCAGGCGGCGTGGGGCTTCGTGCCCGGCCCGGGCATCCGCGACGCGTATCGTGCCTTCCTGGTGAAGCCCGGCGAAATTCGCGTGCAGGCAACGCCGCCCGCCGGCGTAGAACTGCAGGCGCTGCGTATGTTCAAACCCGACGATGTGGTGTCAATGCTCAACCTGCGCGTGAGCGTGAACGATACCGCCGTGAGCGATCTGAGCATGACGGTCGCCAATAAACCGGCGGAAGCCGCGCCGGCACCGACGGCGAAGACCGCCGCCAAGGCCGGGCCATCGCCGGCACTGCCACACAAACCAACGCCGTCGGAAATTATCCAGCGCGCGCAAAAGCGGGATCCGTACCGCGTCGTGGCGGTAAAAGATATCGGTCAGCACGTTAACGAAAAGGTGCGGCTGACGCTGGCACGCGGCACCGTGCGCGAGGGTCTATTGGTGCAAGTCACCAACGGCACGGTGCGCGTGGAGCGCCAATATCGCAGTGGCCAGATGGTAATCGCCATACCGACGAAGCAAATCGTCCAGGCCGAAGTACTGCGCTGATGGCCTGCGGCAGTCTCGGCTACGCGGTTTTGCTAGACTGATTGGGCCATGCTCGAATTCCACACCATCTCCTGTCCCTACTGCGGCGAGTCATTCCAGACCAGCGTGGATGCCTCGGGCGGCAGCCAGGAATACATCGAAGACTGCGCGATCTGCTGCCAACCGATTGTGTTCAGCTTGGTCGCGGACGCCGACGGCAATCTCGTTGCGCTCGAAACGCGAGGTGAAAATGACTGACCCCCGCACCGTCTTGCCGCTCGATCTGAAAACCGAGCACCGCGAGGAGTTTCTGATCTGCCGCACCGATGACGGCACGCGTCACACCCTCCGTCTCGATCGCATTCATAAAATGGAGTCGGCGTGAGGCGTGGGCAGGTGCGGCGGCAGGTCGTATTGCTGACGGCATTCGCGGCCGCATTCGCATCGAACGCAATCGCGCAACGTTGCGGCACCGCGCCGCTGCAAATACAGATTCTGAATAGCGGTACGCTGGAGCTGGTCGACGGACGCGCGCCGGCGGCGATGCTGGTGTGGCGGCAAGGCAAGCCGCGCATCCTGATCGATGCCGGGCCGGGCACGGCGCAACGCATTGCCGAGAGCGGTGTCGGCATAGCCGATCTCGACATGCTGTTATTCACGCAACTGCGTCTCGAGCGCACCGGCGACCTGCCGGCACTGTTGCAGCTCGCCACGTCGGTGCCACGCCAGCAACCGCTGCCGATCTATGGCCCGGCCGGCAATCGCTACATGCCCTCGACGGTAAGTTTCGTGCGCAGCCTGTTCGACCCGACACGCGGATCGTGGCGCCACCTTGGCGACATGCTGAGCCCGCTTACGCGGGTCTCGTACAAACTCGATCCGCACGATCTGCGTTCGCATCCGACCACGCTGGGCGTGGCGCGCGAGGACCGCGACGAAGCGGTATCGGTGATCGCGACCGACGATCTGCGCATTTCGGCGCTCCCGGTTCTGTCCGGGCAGACGCCGACACTGGCGTGGCGCATCGACAGCCACAGCAAGCGTTTGGTCGTGGCCAGCCACGCCGGCGGCGAGACATTCGAACGGTTTGCGCGCGGCGCCGACATGCTGGTGGTGCCGCAGATGGTGATGGAGGATGCCGACAAGCTCGAGTCCGTGCACCCGATGACGCCGACAACGCTCGGCCGGCTCGCACGTGCAACGGGGGTGAAACAGTTGGTGCTGGCACCGCGGGCGGGTGTGACGCGCGGACAAGAGAACGATTCGTCGACGCTGATTCACCAGCACTACAACGGCAGCGTAACGCTGGCGAACGATCTTGACTGCATAACGCCCTGACCGGTCACGCTGTCGATAAGCGCGGCGCCTTTAGCCTCATTCCTTTACGATCATTCCGGGCATCACCAGTTCCGCCGAAGGGCGCGCAATGTAGTAACCCTGCACATAGTCCACGCCCATTGCGCGCAGCAGTTCGACCACGTGCTGATCTTCGACCGATTCGGCGATGGTGCGCTTGCCGAAGGAATGCGCCACATCGTTGATGGAGGCGACAATCGCGCGATCGATCGGGTCGTGGGCCATGCCCTGGATGAATTGGCCGTCGATTTTCACGAAGTCGACCGGCAGGTGCTTGAGATGGTGAAACGAGCTGAAGCCGGTGCCGAAGTCATCCAGCGCAAAACGGCAGCCGATATCGCGCAGCTGGTTGATTATGCGATTGGCCGCGCTCAGATTTGCTAGCGCGTCGATCTCCGCAATCTCGAACACCAGCGCGCACGGATCGATCTCGTGCTGCGCCAACAGCCGTCGCACATCGCCGACCAGATGCTCCGCATCCAGGGCGTGACCGGAAAGGTTTACGCTCAGCGTGGCCGCGGGCCCGCCTTGTGCGCGCTGTTTGACCAGACGCTGCAACGCCGAACCGATGACCCAGACATCGATCTGGCGCATGAGATTAAAGCGCTCGGCCGTCGGCAGGAACGAGCCCGGAAAAACAATGCCGCCTTGCGGATCGACCAGACGCACAAAGGTTTCGTGATACGTCTCGGTTAAGAGCGGCGAACTGCTGGCGCGCTCCGAACCGGGCCGCGGGACCTGTCCGATCGGCACGATCGGCTGGTAGTGAAGCAGGAAGCCGTCGTTCTTGAGCGCATCCTGCAGGCGCGTTGACCAGCCGAGATCGAGCGGCATGACCATCTTGGAGTCGGCATCCGGTTGATACAAATGAGTCTGGTTGCGCCCCTTGCCCTTGGCGATATGGCAGGCAAGATCGGCATGCGCCAGCGCCTCACCCGGCGAGACCAGTTCGCGGTCGAGCAGCGCCACTCCGATGCTACCGTTCACCTGATACTGCCGCCCGCCGTACACGAATCGGTACTCACCGAGAATTTCACGAAAGCCGTCGGCCGCCTGCTGTACACGCTCGGGCAGCACGTTGCGCAACAACACGGCAAACTCATCGCCGCCGAGGCGCGCCAGCAAATCGGATTCGCGCAGACGCACGCGCAGCTGCTGGCTGATCTCGATCAACAGCTGATCGCCACCGGCGTGTCCGGCGGAATCGTTGATGTACTTGAATCGATCCAAGTCGAGAAACAACAACGCGCTCGCTTCCTGGCTGCGCACCAGGCGCGCGATTTCATCTTCAAGCGCGCGCTCAAAATAAGTGCGATTGGGCAGTTTGGTGAGCGGGTCGTGATTCGCCTGCCAGATGAGCTCGCGCTCGAGCATGCGCCGCTCCGACACATCGCGAAACGCCACCACCGAACCTTCGGCCCGGCCCTCGACGTGCAACGGCGAGACCGTGCATTCCACCGGCACCGGTGTGCCGGCGCGGCGCCAGAACACGGTTTCCCAGTCGCGCAATTCTTCGCCGGCGCTATAGGCCTGGCGCAGGCGGCAGTGTTCCGCCGGTGTCGGCGTGCCATCTTCAAACGCGTAGTGCAGCAGCCGGTGCGCGGGCAAACCGATCAAGGTCTCGGAATCGGCGTAGCCGAGAATGTGGCAGGCCACCGGGTTGATAAACGTGATCTCGCCGGCGCCATTCACGCCGTACACGCCGTCGCCGACCGAACTCAGAATGCTGGCGAGGCGCACGCGCTCGGCGTCGATTGATTTCTTGATGCGGATCGAACGGCTCATGGCCGCGATGCGCGCCAGAAACAGTTCGGCCGCCTCGTCTTTAAACATGCATTCGACCGCGCCGGCATCGAGACTGTCGCGGATAACATCTTCGACGTAGGTGGCGGTCAGAATGGCAGTGGTGACCATGGCCGTGCGCGGATCGGCGCGCAGGCGTCGGCACAGTTCATCGCCGTTGCCACCGGGCATGAAGTAATCGACGATCGCGATATCAAACGATTGTTCGCTCGCCTTCTGGAGCGCCTCGGTCATGTTCGTCGCCACCACGACGTCGTAACCCTTATCGGCCAGCAGGCGGCGAAACGTCTCGCGCACGGTACGCGCGTCGTCGACCAGCAACACACGAATTGGTGCTAGCGGGTGCTCGATCTTCGCCGACGGCAAGCTCGCGACCAGGTGCTGCAGTCGCGTCGCACATTGCGCGTGATCGTCCCACAACAGCCATGCACTGCGCGGGCGCTGTTGCACCCATTCAAGACAGTGATGTTCGTGCATGTGCGCCATTAACACCACGGCGGCATCGAGATACGGCGGGCGATTCAACAGCGACAGCAATTCGTCGGCGACCGGCTCGGGGCCGACGGATAAACCGATGACCAAGGCCGGGCACGCAAGCTGCCCGGCACGCAGGCGATCGGCTGCGTCGGCGTAGCTGGTACAGAATTGCAGCGCGGGAGACAGATGCGCAAAGACGCGCCGCAATGCAAATTGCAGCGTCGCTGATGGTTCAACGATCAGAATGGAATCCATTCGCCCTAACCCACCCTGGCAAACCCGTGCTCACGCCTTGCGTGTCACCCGGTCGCTCGATAAGGGCGCGCGTCCCTGCAAACCTCCGTGCCTCCATGCACAACGCCGTAGTTTTTAGAAACTGACCTCCCTGAGCTTGCATTAAGTATGCCACTGACTAAACGCGGCACCTATGAAAACTGCGCAATGCGCGCGGCCAAATGTGTCAGCTAGTACAAGCCGCTGAATAAGCAAGTTTTCTGCGTACATCATTCGACGGCGCAACGCCGGCCGTTTGCTATGCTTATTTCAAACTACCAACCTCCCACCAAAATGACTCGCTCAACCACCCGGGAACGCTGGGACGACATTGTGAATCAGCCCGACGACAGCCTGAACCTGGCGGAAGCGGCGCTGTTGATCGCGGTCGACGAATATCCGGATCTGGACGTGGACAACTATCTGCAACGGCTCGATGAGCTGGCGGAGTCGGTGCGCAGTTCCTTGTCTGAAGAGGCCGGACTCGAAGAGACCGTGGTGGCGCTCAATCACTACCTGTTCGTCGACCAGGGCTTCACCGGCAACGCCGACGACTACTACGATCCGCGCAACAGTTTTCTCAACGACGTGCTCGATCGCAAGCTCGGCATCCCGATCACGCTCTCTATCCTTTATATGGAGATCGGGCACCGCCTGGGACTGCCGTTCGAGGGCGTGTCTTTCCCCGGACATTTCCTCGTGAAGTGCGCCACCGACGAAGGTGACGTGGTGCTCGATCCGTTCTGGGGCGGCATGCCGTTGTCCGAAGACGACTTGCGCGATCGCCTCGAAGAAGCCTGCGGCAAACCCCAAGCCGTTGCAGCACCGTTGGCGGCGTTGCTGGGCACTGCCGGCAAGCGTGAAATCCTGGTGCGCATGCTGCGTAACCTGAAGGGCGTGTATCAAAAACGCGAAGAATTCTTGAAGGCGCTCGCCATTACCAATCGCATCCTGCAGGTGCAGCCTGATCTGCCGGAAGAGATCCGCGATCGCGGACACCTGTATGAACGCCTGGAATGCTTTCGCCCGGCGGCGGCCGATTTCTCGCGCTACCTCGTGCTCGCACCGACCGCCGAAGACGCATCAGACGTGCAGTATCGTCTTGTGGAACTGCGCCACATCGTCGCCAACATCAACTAAATCCGGACTCCCTTGACCATGACCACCAGTCCGGTTTCCCCCGCGCCCACCGCGGCCGAGGCACCCTATTACGTTTACATCATGCAGTGCAGCGACAATTCCTTTTATATCGGGATCACGAACAATCTTGAGCGGCGCCTGAACGCACACAACGAAGGCATCGCCTCCAAGTACACGCGCAGCCGCCGGCCGGTGGTGCTGTGCTACCAGGAACTGTGCGGTACGCGCTCGCAGGCACTCATCCGCGAATGCTCATTGCGGTTGCTGTCGCGCAAGGAAAAATTGTCGCTCGTGGAGCGGGCGGGAATACCGAAGTAGCCGTCAGTCGCAGCGTCGGAACACAAAGTCGCGCACGACGTGACCGAGACGATGGCCGCGGCGCTCGAACTTCGTAAGCGGCCGCTGCGGCGGTCGCGGGGCATAGCGAGCCGCGCCCGCGGTGTTCTCGAAGCCCGGTGCCTGCGACAACACCTCCAGCATGTGCGCCGCGTAATCTTCCCAATCCGTCGCCAGACAAAACAGCCCGCCGCGCGCAAGCTTGTGGCGCAGCGCTTCGACAAACGCCGGCTGCACCAGGCGGCGTTTGTGATGCCGCGTCTTCGGCCACGGGTCGGGGAAGAACAGACACACCGTCGAAAGCGCGCCATCGGGAACGCGCGCCAATACATCGTTCACGTCTGCGCACACCACGCGCACATTGCCGACATCGCGCGCCGTCAGTTCACGCAACAACTGACCAACGCCCGGCCGATGCACTTCGACGCCGACATAATCCTGCTGCGGATTGGCGATCGCGGCGGCGATCAGCGCCTCGCCATTGCCAAAGCCGATCTCCAGCACCCACGGCGCGGCGCGCCCGAACAGCGTCGATAAATCGAGCGCAGCGTCGCTAAGCTCGATGCCATAGCGCGGCCACAACTCCACCAAGGCCAGTTCCTGCGCCGGCGTCATGCGGCCTTCGCGGCGCACGAAGCTGCGGATCGGGCGAAACGATTTCCCTTCGCCGCGGTGTTCTGGTTCTCCCCTCTCCCCTTGTGCTGCGCAAGGACGCGCGAATGTCGCGGGCGCAGGATGCGCAGGAGCGACTGGGAGAGGGGCCGGGGGAGAGGGGTGAGAAGCCGCAGACACCTCTTCAAGAATTTTTTCCAACCCCGCCTCAGTCTGCGTCAATATTTCGTTATCCCAGAATCGTAAAACCTTAAAACCCTCGCTTCCCAACCACGCATCACGCTCGGTATCGTGCGCCGAGTTGGCATGCTGCCCACCGTCCGCCTCGACAATCAAACGCGCATCGAAATGAACGAAGTCGACGATGTAGTGGCCGATAGGTTGCTGACGACGAAATTTATTACCGAGCAGGCGATGTGCGCGAAGATGACGCCACAATAATTTCTCCGTGTCGGTCATGGCGCGGCGCAAATGCTTGGCGTACTCATGGTTCACTGCACCCCTCTCCCTACCCTCTCCCACAAGGGGAGAGGGAATAACACTGCAACGGCACTAGGGAAAAACCGTGCCGCCGAGCGGCGATGACGGTGAGCCGTATTGTTTGCGCGGCATGCGGCCGGCACGGTACGCCTCGCGGCCGGCCTCGATGCCTTTTTTCATCGCCGAGGCCATCAGCACCGGGTTCTGCGCCAACGCAATCGCCGTGTTCATGAGCACGCCGTCGCAGCCGAGCTCCATCGCCATGGCCGCGTCCGAGGCCGTGCCGACGCCGGCGTCGACCAGGATCGGCACGCGCGCCTCTTCGACGCGGAAGCGGATGTTGTACGGATTGCGCATGCCGAGGCCGGAACCGATCGGCGCGGCGAGCGGCATGACCGCGACACAGCCCATCTCGCCCAAACGCTTGGCCACGATCGGATCGTCGTTGGTGTACACCATCACCTTGAAGCCATCCTTAATAAGTATCTCGGCCGCCTTCAACGTCTGCGGAATATCCGGATACAGCGTCTTCTCGTCGCCCAACACTTCGAGCTTCACCAGGTCGTGCCCGTCGAGCAGCTCGCGCGCGAGGCGGCAGGTGCGGATGGCATCGTCGGCGTTGTAGCAGCCGGCGGTATTGGGCAGGTAGGTGTACTTCGACGGTGGCAGCACATCGAGCAGGCTCGGCTCGTTCGGATTCTGGCCGAGGTTCACGCGCCGCACAGCGACGGTCACAATCTGCGCGCCGCTCGCCTCGATGGCGCGGCGCGTCTCGTCCATGTCCTTGTACTTGCCGGTGCCGACCAGCAGGCGCGAGGAATACGCCTTGCCCGCGATGATGAGCGCATCGGCGAGTGCGTCCGTCCGCACCGCCGTTCCGATATCGTTTACCGTTACCGCCATTACCCACCTCCGATTGCAAACACTACTTCAATACGGTCGTCCTGCTGCAACCGATGTTCAGGGTGCCGGCTGCGCGGCACGATTTCCTTGTTGATTTCCACCGCGACGCGCCGCCCGGTAAGCCCCATGTGCGCGAGCAGCTGCGTGACCGTGAGCACGTCGCTCAACGTCTGGGGTTCGCCATTTAACACAATGCGCATAGGGGCAAGGGCCGAAACGAATCGAGATATAAAGTGAGATCCGTATTTTATTGCGAAAGCGCCGCCCGCGCACCTTGGACCGCGACCGCGCGTCCGCCTGCGACGATAACGTCGACCCGACACGCCGCCATGCGAAAACCACCACCGTACGGGAAAGTTAGTCCTCCACACGGCACCGGCGGCGGCCCGCGCACGAACACCGGCCTCGCGGACGCCCGACTTTTGATAAGATGGTGCCACACGCGGGTGTAGTTCAATGGTAGAACTTCAGCTTCCCAAGCTGATAGCGTGGGTTCGATTCCCATCACCCGCTCCATCTCTAAAGCCTGATTCCAGTAAACAAAGCCGACCCACAAGGACGTGCGATGAAGAAAGCCCTGAAAATTCTGAGTTGGACTGTCGGCACGGTCGTCGCGCTGTTGCTGCTCGCCGTTCTCGTGCTGCCGCTGGTGTTCGATCCGAATCAATACAAACCGCAAATTATTCAAGCGGTGAAGACGCACACCGGGCGCGATCTCAAGATCGACGGCAAAATCGGCTGGACCGTATTTCCGCGCCTCGGTATTTCCATCGGGCGCACCGAGCTCGGCAACGCGCCGGGATTCGGTAACGAACCGTTTGCACACGTGGAAACGATCACGGTGCGTATTGAGCTGTTGCCGCTGTTGTCGAAGCACGTGAACGTCGACACCGTGGTCATCGACGGGCTCACGGTGAATCTGGCCAAGAACGCCGCCGGGCGCACGAATTGGGATGATCTCACCCAAACCAAAACCGCTGCGCCGGCCCAAAAGCCCACGGCCGAAAAACCCGCGGCCGGTGAGGCGCTGGCGGGCGTCGTCATCAACGGCGTCGACATCAAACACGCCACGCTGAATTTCCGTGACGGTACCGAGAACGCAAATTACGGCGTGCGCGACTTCGATCTGCACACCGGTCGCATCGCCAGCGGCACGCCAGTGGATTTACAGCTGTCGCTGTCATTGCAGTACGACAAACCGATCAAACAGGCGCAGCTCGCGCTGCACAGCGCGGTCGTGCTGGCCGGCAATTCACTCGAGTTGCGCAACTTCGATCTCAAACTCGACGACAGCCATCTCACCGGCAGCTTCGCCATCACCGACCTGCAAAAACTCGCGCTGCGCTTCGATCTGGCGCTCGACAAGTTCGATCTCGATCGTTACCTGCCAGCAGCGGCGCCGGCCGGCGCCGACAAGACCGCTGCGGCAAAATCAGCGCCGGCGCAACCAGCGCCCACGCCGGCCGAGGTCCCGCTCGCCGCACTACGCACGCTCGACGCCGACGGCAAGCTGCGCATCGGCAGCCTCAAGGCGTTCGGCATTCATTCGAGCGACATCGCGATCCAGATTGCCGCGCACAAAGGCGTGATCACGCTCGGCCCCAACAGCGCCAAACTTTATAGCGGCACGTACAACGGTCGCACGGTGATTAACGCCAGCGGCAAAACACCGCAACTGGCGTTCGAAGAACGGTTGGAGAATATCCAGCTCGGACCGTTTCTGAAAGACGCGAATGTCTTCGACAAATTCAGCGGCGCGGCCAACATCGCCCTCAAACTCACCGGCACCGGTCTCGATGCCAATCAGATCAAACGCACGCTGAACGGAACCCTCTCGGCCACGGTGAACAACGGCGCCATCGAGGGTATCGACATCGGCAAGATGGAAAACCAGATCACGGAGGCGCGCAAAGGCGGTCTGCAGCAACTCGTGAAGGCGCTGCCGCAGTTGACGCCGGAGAAAGGCGATCAAACCAAATTCTCCAAGCTCGGCGCCACCGCCACCGTCAATAACGGCGTCGTCGCTAACAACGATCTCGCCATCGAAGGTCCGCGCCTGCATGTGAGCGGCAGCGGCAAGATCAACCTGGTGACCGATACGTGGGAGAACTACCTGCTGCGCGTCGGCGACCTGCCGCTCATTGTTTCCGGTTCGCTGTCGGGCGTACCGACAATCCGCCCGGACACAAGCGCGATCACCAAGGATGTAGTCGAAAAGAAGAAAGAAGATGTGAAGGAAAAGTTCGAGCAGAAACTCAAAGACCGCCTCAAGCGGCGCTAGACGCTCGGAATGAAGATCAAACCACCCGCCGCGCGATCGGCACGCAAACGTTCCGATACCTTCGGCACACGCCTGCTGGCGTGGTACGACACGCATGGCCGCAAGCAGCTGCCGTGGAAGCGCAAGTGCGATCCGTACCGCATCTGGGTCTCGGAGATCATGCTGCAGCAGACGCAGGTTGCAACCGTCATCCCCTACTTCGAGCGCTTCATCGCGCGCTTCCCCGACATCGGCGCACTGGCGCGGGCGCGGCTCGACAGCGTGCTGCACTTATGGACCGGGCTCGGCTATTACGCGCGGGCGCGCAATCTGCACCAGGCGGCGAAGCTCATCATGCGCGCGCACGGCGGCAAATTTCCGCGCGCGATTGAAGCGGTGCAAGCACTGCCCGGCATCGGCCCCTCCACCGCGGGCGCGATCCTCGCCTTGAGCTTCAAACAGCGCCACGCGATCCTCGATGGCAACGTCAAGCGCGTACTCGCGCGCTACCACGCCATCACCGAACCGGTGAACCAGCGCGAGACCGAGACACGCCTGTGGCAACTGGCCGAACGCCACACACCGGCGGCACGCGTCGATGACTACACCCAGGCGATCATGGATCTCGGCGCGACGCTGTGCCGGCGCAGCAAACCCTTGTGCGCGCAATGTCCGGTGCAACGCGGTTGTACGGCATTCAAGCTGGAGCGCCCGCAAGACTTCCCGGTGACGATGCGTCGCAAACTAATGCCGGTGCGCCAGATAAACTGGCTGCTGATTCACGATGAGCGCGGACATGTACTGCTGCAGCGCCGGGCGCCGACCGGACTCTGGGGCGGACTGTGGGGCTTCCCGGAAACCACGGGCAACGACTTTGCGCAGTGGTCGCGCGCGCAACTGGGCCTGGCGATCAAAACCGAATCCGCGTGGCCGGCGTGGCGCCATACCTTCAGCCACTTCCATCTCGACATCACGCCGATCCCGGCGCGGCTGCTCGGTGCCGCCGCGGTCATGGAGAACAGCGACACTCTTTGGTATAACGTGCGCTCTCCCATGGCGCGCGGTGTCAGCGCGCCGGTCGCCCGTCTACTGAAACAACTGTCTTCGAGGAATCCGTAATGGCTCGTATGGTGCAATGCGTGAAATTGGGCAAAGAGGCCGAGGGCCTCGACTACCCGACCTACCCTGGCGAGCTCGGCAAACGCATCTGGGAAAGCGTTTCCAAGGAAGCGTGGAAACAGTGGCTCGGCCAGCAGACCATGCTGATGAACGAATACCGCTTAAGCCCGATGGACCCGAAGGCGCGCAAATTCCTGCAGGATGAAATGGAGCGATTCTTCTTCGGTGGTGATTCCAAGCCGCCGGAAGGTTTCGTCCCCCCGACGGCCTAGACGACCTTGAATGTAGGGTGCGTCCCACCCTAACTGTTCAGATTCCCTCGCCCTGAGTGGCCGGGGAAAGCTTTTTTACAAACTCCCGCCGCTTCCCTATAATCCGCGACCTCCTTTCGGTAAATCCTCCGGCCGGGTAGCTCAGTTGGTAGAGCAGCGGATTGAAAATCCGCGTGTCGGCAGTTCAATTCTGCCCCCGGCCACCATTCACTTTTACTTTACTTCGGCTTCAGCCTCGGTCTCACGACCGTGGCCGAGGGCGTCGAAACGCGCGCGCAATTCGAACGCCTGTCGCAGGAAGGCTGCGAGGCGATGCAGGGCTTTTTACTTCGCCCGGCCCATGTCACCGGACGACTTCGCCGACCTGCTGCGCGCGGCAACGTCTTGCCGGTGAAATACGGGAATCAACAGCTCGCCGCGAGACCCGCTGTCGTCCTTCCCCTGCTGCGCTTGCGGCCGCCCGCCTCGGATAACATCCGCACGCAAAAGTGGTAGAATTTTTCAGTTGGTACCCCACCACACGCCGCATCGCCACATTTATATATCTGATCCCCGTCCGATTCGGGGAGCCGTGAACGCAACACATGACCAAAATGCTCGATATGCCTTCTGCCATTGCCGTGACGGCGCCGCCGGCGCCGGTCGCCGAACGCATGTCGAATGAAGAACATGCGCGACTGGTTCAACACATCAAAGATTTATTAAAGCGCGAGGACGCGGTACTGGTCGCGCATTACTACGTCGACGAAGACCTGCAGCGCCTGGCCGAAGAGACCGGTGGCTGTGTCGCCGACTCGCTGGAGATGGCGCGCTTCGGCCACACGCATCCGGCGCGCACCCTCGTGGTCGCGGGCGTGCGCTTCATGGGCGAGACGGCCAAGATCCTCAATCCAGAAAAGCGCGTGCTCATGCCAACGCTCGAGGCCGAGTGCTCACTCGACCTCGGCTGCCCGGCGGACAAGTTTGTTCCCTTCTGCGACGCCCACGCCGATCGCACCGTCGTGGTCTACTCCAACACCAGCGCCGAGGTGAAGGCGCGCGCCGACTGGGTGGTAACGTCGAGCATCGCGGTAAAGCTCATCAACCACCTCAACGCGCGCGGTGAGAAAATCCTGTGGGCGCCCGACAAACATCTGGGCAATTACCTCAACCGTCTCACCGGCGCTGACATGTTGTTATGGAATGCCGCCTGCGTGGTGCACGACGAGTTCAAGGGCCATGCGCTGGCGGCGCTCAAGCGCCAGCATCCAGATGCCGCCGTGATCGCGCACCCGGAATCACCGACGGCGGTGCTGGACCTCGCCGACGTCATTGGCTCCACCAGTCAGTTGATTAAAGCGGCAAAGGAATTGCCGCAGCAAAAACTGATCGTCGCCACCGATCGCGGTATCTTCTACAAGATGCAACAAGCGGCACCGAACAAGATTCTGATGGAAGCGCCCACCGCCGGCGAAGGCGCCACTTGCGAGAGCTGCGCCCATTGCCCGTGGATGGCGATGAACGCGCTGTGCATTCTTGCTGCAACGCTGGAAACCGGCGCCAACGAAGTGCACGTGAATGAAGCGGTACGCGTGCATGCCCTGCGCACCACACAACGGATGCTCGATTTCGCA
>OBEQ012843452.1_pt1 | contig 19492 bp, 11 predicted proteins | sample 1670901 | NCBI WGS metagenome assembly OBEQ01 (sample SAMEA104232315, study PRJEB22302) | groundwater metagenome | biome: forest; feature: aquifer; material: groundwater | place: USA | collected 2011-08-07 | depth 5.4 m
CCCATGGTCTTGACCACGGCGCCCTCGTGGGCGCGGACCACGGCGGTCATGCGGCGAAAGTGATCCTCGACCAGGGCGAAGGCGCGCGCGTCGCCGAGCCGCTCGTAGAGCGACGTCGTGTCGGTGAGATCGGAGAACAGCACGGTCAGGGCGCCCACGGTCAGGTCGACGCCGGTGGCGGGCGCCTCGGTGGCGAACAGATCGTGGAACTCGGCCATGGTCATGACGTCGACGCCCAGCACGCTGGGCGCGTCGAGGCGGGCGCGCTCGACCGTGATGGCGACCTCACGATCGGTGCGGTTCTCGATGCTCACGCCCGCCTCGGCGGGCTCGGCGCGCAGGCCGGCGGCATCGACGACGATGCGCACGCCGCCCCGGCCGCCGTCGACGCTGACGACCGCGCGCGGCCGCTGCGAACGGATGAGCAGCTCGGCCGGCAGCGTCGCCGCCGCCTGGCGCACGCCCGCTGGCGCAACCTCGAAGCGCGCGAACACATGCGGTCGCCACCAGGGCGAGCCGCCGCAGTACGGCCGCGGGTCGACCTTGCGGATCGACGGGTTGACGCGAAAGATGGCCTCGACGTTGCGGGCGAAATCCAGGTCGAACTCGACCTCGCACTCGTCGCAGTGCGCGCGCCGCTGCACGTCGCCGAGCGAATCGTTGGTCGCCGCGGCCACGCGGCACGAGGGGCAGATCAGCTCCCAGCGCAGATCGACCAGGCCCGCGCGCGCCGCGTGCAGGAACGCGCCCAGGACCACACGGCGCGGCTCCTGCCAGGCGGCCGCCAGCTCGAAGGGACGGATCTGGCGCAGCTCCTCGTCGGAGTGCGCACGCAGGTAGTGCAGCAAGCGCTCGCGCACCCGCGCGTCGACGGGCGCGACGGCAAAGCGGGTCACGCAGAAGCTCCAGTGGTCCTCGCTGGTCGGTGACGACTTGCCGGGCACGACCTCGGCGGCGCCCTCGGCGTCGAGCTCGGCCAGCACGCGGCGCGCGCGCAACGCGGCCGCCTCCGCGACGAGGGCCGAGCCCGAACCGGGGGCGGACTCCTCGCGCGGCACGCTGGCGAGCAGGATGGCCACGCCGTCGAGGTAGCGTTCGAGCGCCGCGCGCATGGTCGCCTCGAGCACGCCCAGGCCGGTGGGCGGCATCACGCGCGGCACCAGCCAGGCGTGCATGCGCACCCGCGCCGCGCCCGCGTCACGGTCGCGCACGATGTCGACGTGGAAGCCGGCGCGCGTCAAGAGGCCGCTCATGTAGCGCCGCTCGGCGTGCAGGAAGTCGCCCTCGATCCACTCGCCGTGCTCCACCCAGGTCGAATCGGCGCCCACGACGCGGCCGCTGCCGATGCGCAGGCGCTCGCTGCCGGCGTCCTCGAAGCGGTAGCCGACGCGCCCGGCACCCAGCATGCGGTCGACGCGGTTCGAGTCAGCCACCAGGGCCCAGACGATGGCCGACGGCGCCGCGACGGAGCGCTCCAGATGTATCTGGATGTCGGCAGAGGCCATGAACCTCGCCAGTCTATCGCAAGCGGGCGGAGGAGAGTGCAGCGGAGCGGAGTAGCGTCGTGCGAGGCGGGGCGTCTGCGACTACTGCCCGCAGATCGGCTGCGGATCGACCGCGGTGCACTTCACACCCGCGCCGCAGCGCGTGCCGCGCACGCACTCCTTCTGCGAGCAATCCTCGCCGAGGAGCGCCAGCGCCTCGCACACGCCGTTGGTGCACTTGGCGTAGAAGACGCAATCGCTCTGGAAGCTCTGCATGCTGCAGGCCTCGCCCGGCTGGCGACGCGCCACACAGGTCTGGTTGATCGGGCTGCACGCCTGGGTAAGGTCGTCGCACTGTCCCACGCCGGCGCACGACTCACCCGTGTCAGGCAGGCGCTTGCACGTACCGGAAGGACACACGAGCCCGGGCTGACACTTGTTGTCGGACGGAACACAGGCCGCGCCCTCGGCCAACCTGGGCTTGCACGTGGCCGTCCCGGTCGCGGCGTCTTCGATGCAGGCATGCTCGAAATCGCACCCGGCGTCGAGGCAGGACTCGCCCTCCCCGGCCGGCACCTGGCCGATGCACTTGCCGGCGCAGCACTCGTCGCCCGGACACACCTGGCTGCAGACGTGCGTGGTGCACTCCTCGTCGGCATAGCAGGTGCCGGCGACGGGCACCTTGGGCGTGAACACCTTGTTGCAGATCGCGCCTTCGCTGTTGAAGGAGAAGGACGAGCACTCCAGGTGCTTGATGGTGTCGACGCACTGGCGCGCGGCGTCGCCGTCGTAGCCCGCGCGGCCGGCACCGGCGCCAGCGACGATCTGGGGGAAACGGTTGCGCTCGGTGCGGCCCAGCTTGCAGACCTCGACGCTGGGCTCGATGCCGCAGGCGACGAACTTCTCGCACAGCGCGCTCTCGAACTGAGCCTGGTAGTCGTTCAAGGAGATGGTGCCGCCGCTGCCTTCACAGCCGGCCGCAGCCAGCAGCAAGGCAGTCGAGACGAGCGCCAGGAATCGATGACAGGTTCGCATGTGCCGACACTCGCAAACCGCGCCGTCGTGAGCGACCGGAATCATCGGCACGGCATGGCAAGCTTGGCCGCGCCGTGCGCTAACCCACAGTGATCGGGGCCACCGTCGGGCGCGAGGCCGCGTGCCGGGCGGCCAGATAACCCCACGCCATCGCGGTGCAAATGGTGATGCCCGGGCCCGCGTAGCCGTGTCCGGCGATGGCCGACATGACATTGCCGGCCGCGTACAGCCCCGGGATGGCCGCGCCATTGACGTGCTGGACACGTCCATCGACATCGACCTGCGGCCCGCCCTTGGTGCCCATGGCGCCGGGATGGATCTCGACCGCATAAAATGGCGCCTTGGCAATGGTGCCCAGGTTGGGATTGGGCCCGTGCTTGGGATCGCCATAGTAGCGATCGAAGGCGCTCTCGCCGCGGTGGAAGTCGGGGTCGACACCTTCGACGGCGAAGCGGTTGAAGCGCGCGACGGTCTCGGCCAGCCCGGCCGGCGCGATGCCCAGCTTGCCGGCGAGCGCCTCGAGCGTGGGCGCCTGGTGGATCCACTCGGGCACCGGACGACCGGGCGCGGCGGTGACCAGCACATACCTGTCCAGGTAGGCCTGGTCCACGATCAGCCACGCCGGCACATTGGGCCGGTCATAGGCGAATGGATCGTGGTGGAAGAATGGCTTGGTCATGTCGTTGTAGTTGTGCGACTCGGTGGTGAAGCGCTTGCCCTGGCGATTGACCATGATCGAGTGGGGCAGACAGCGCACCGAGAACTCGCCCCGGTAGAGCGGCTTGCCGTCACGCAGCTCGCCCGGGACGGCCACCGCCGGCGTCCACCAGGCCTCGCTCATGTTGCCCAGCTGCGCGCCCAGCGCCATGGCCATGCGCAGGCCGTCGCCGTCGCACGACGGCGGGCTGAGCGGATGGGTCAGCTCGGGCGCGAGAAAGGCCTTGCGCAGCGTCTCGTCCCACTCGAAGCCGCCCGAGGCCAGGACCACGCCCTTGCGCGCGCGGATGCACAGCTCGCTGCCATCGCCAGCGACGGCCACGATGCCGACCACCGCGCCCTCGGCATCGACGACCAGGTGCTTGCCGGGAGTCTCGAGCAAGGGCTCGATGCCGCGCGCCAGGCAGGCCTTGAGCAGCTTGCCCATGAGGCTGGCGCCGCCGTGCACGATGCCCTTCCTGGCCCGCTCGGCCACCATCTTGTAGTCGAAGCCCATGGGGTTGGCGAACACGCCCCAGCCCATGACCTCGGCGATGGTCATGGGACTCTTGCCGTTGATGGGATTGCGGCGCAGCTTGCTCGCCCACGACCCCAGCTCGTTGGTGTCGAAGAGGCCATTGTCGAGCGGACGACCGCCGGTGCGACCGCCGAAGAACTCGGGATGGTAATCGGGATAATCGGGCAGGGCCTGGAAGCGAATGTCGGTGTGCGCCTGCACGAACGCGATCATCTCCAGCGACGCATCGAGGTAGCGATCGGTCAGCTCCTCGCTGGCGCGCCCGTCGGCGATGCGCAGCATGTAGGCGCGCGCCTCGGCGCGTGAGTCGGCCAGGCCGAGCGCCTTCATGAGCGGATTGTCGGGCACCCAGATGACGCCGCCCGAGACCGCGGTGGTGCCGCCCACGTGCGCCGACTTCTCCAGCACCATCACCTGCGCGCCGGCCTGGTGCGCGGCGACGGCCGCGGTCAACCCGGCGCCACCGGTGCCCACCACGACCACGTCAGTGGTGTGGGTCCACGCCTGCACATCGCTCGCCCGCCGAGAGGCCACGATCAGGCCGCCTTCGCCCTGGCGATGATGGAGTCGCCGTAGCGCCGGATGGCCGACAGCTTCTTCTCCAGCGGCATCTGGTCCGACTCGGTCTCGTAGGCCTTGCGGAAGCCGACGATGACGTCGGTGACGCCCTGATCCTCGAGCTTGCGAATGCCATCCAGCGAATAGGCATCCATGGAGATGGCGTGGATCTCGAATGCCGCCTTGTCGCGGCCGTACTCGCGCCGGTAGCCGTTGAGCTGGTCGATGAGCGTCTTCAGCTCGGAGCCGTCGCCGAAGCCGGCGTGCATCCAGCCGTCGCCCAGACGGGCGGCGCGCCGCAAGGCCGCCTCGGAGTGGCCACCGATGAGCAGCGGCACCGGCTTGCTGGGCGCCGGGCACATCTTGATGCTCTCGATGGTGAAGTGCTCACCCTTGAAGGCGAAGTAGTCGCCCGTCCACAGGCCGCGCAGGATGTGCATCATCTCGTCCATGCGCTTGCCGCGGCCTTCCCAGGGCACGCCGGTGATCCGGTAGTCCTCCGGCCAGGGGCTGAGCCCGATGCCCAGGCTGAAGCGATTCCCGGTCAGCGCGGCCACCGACGCCGCCTGCTTGGCCACCAGCACGGGATGGCGCATGGGCAGCTTGAGCACGAAGGTGTGGAAGCGCAGGTGCTCCGTGACCATGCCCAGCGCGGGCGCCAGCGAGAATGGCTCGATGAACGGCTTGTTCTCGAGGAACTGGCGGCTGCCGTCGGGCGTGTACGGGTACTTGCTCTCTGACACCTCCGGGTAGGCCAGGCTGTCGGGCAGCGTGTAGGCGTGGAAACCCGACTCCTCGGCGGCCCTGGCCAGGGGCACGTATTGCGAGGGGTCGCACATGGTCTCGGCGAGCGAGAAGCGCATCATGGACAGGAACTAGAACATGTTTCACGGCCGGCGTCGATGGGCTGGCGGGCGGCGCGCCCACCTGGGCTCATCTAACGGGATGAGACAGAAACTGTAGAGCGTTTCACTTGCCGGCATGCGCACGCGATTGCTAACTGCAGGCCCATGAACATGAAGAACCTGGCGCTGGTCGCGACTACTGGAATCCTCGTGCTGGGCTCGGCCCAGGGGCCGGCCGCAGCCGCGCCGCCGCTGACCCCGACCGCGCACTCGAAGGTCTATCATACCGAGACGGTGATCGCGGCGGCGCCCGCGACCATCTGGGGCGTGATGATGGATCTGCCGCGCTACGGCGAGTGGAATCCCTGGCTGATCCACGCCGAGGGCGACATGGTCGAGGGCGGCAGCGTCCAGGTCGACGTGATCCTGAACGGCAACACGCAGAAGGCCGACCACACGGTGGTCACGGTCGAGCCGTACACGCGCTTCTGCTGGAAGGACGCCGGCTGGACCACCATCTTCGCGCCCGCGCAGCGCTGCCGCACGCTCACCGTGCAGGCCGACGGTACGGTCAAGTACGTCAACGAGCTGATCATCTTCGGCGTGCTGGCGTGGGTCGTCGACCTGTCGAACGGCGCGTCGCTACGCTCGGGCATGGAAGGCGAGAACGCGGGCCTCAAGCATCGCGCGGAGTCGCTGTAGCTGCTGCTGCGGGCGCGCGCCCCGGTCGGTGCAGCCAGGCGTGTGCGCCCGCACCCAGCGCTGCTGCCGCTGCCACCGCCGCGGCGCAGCGCCATAGCCCCGCCCCGCCCAGGCGATCCAGGATCCCGCCCGCATAGACGTTGCCCAGCACCGAACCCGAGCCCATGACCGCGGCGAGCAGGCCCTGCCCGGCCGCAGTCGCCGCCGGTCCGGCGTAGTCGCGCATCAGCGCCGTGGCGGCGACCCAGTAGAGCCCGAAGGTGATCGCGTGCAGCGGCTGCAGCATCAGGATGGCCGCCGCGCCGGTCACGTGCGCCAGCGCGTACCAGCGCAGCGCCGAGATGGCGATGGCCAGCGCCAGCGCGCGCTCGACGCCCAGGCGCTCGATGATGGGCGCGCTGCGGGCCATGAACAGCACCTCGACGGCGACGCCGAGCGCGATGGCCGCGCCGGTGAAGGTGCCGCCGAAGCCGAGGCGCTGCAGATGAATGGCGAAGGTGGTGTCGTAGACCGTGCCCGCGACCTGCGCGGCGAAGACGCTGCCCAGGAACAGCCACAGCACGGGCAGGCGCAGCATGTGCGTCCAGGCACGCACGGCAGCAGGTTGCCTGGCCAGGGGCGGTGACGGCATGCGCCACGCGCACGCCGCGCCCAGCGCCAGCATGGCCGTGGTCGTCCACACCACCGAGTGCAGCGAGGTGGCCTCGATGAGCCAGCCGCCGCCGAAGACCAGCACCAGGTAGCCGATCGAGCCCCACATGCGCAGCTGGCCGTAGCTACCGCCATGCTGGCGGATGTGCTCGAACGCGGTGGCGTCGGCGAGCGAGTTGAGCGGCGAGCGCAGCAGGCCGAAGAGGGTGGCGATGGCGACCACCGCGACCACGTTGCCGGCAGCGAGCTGGAAGCCGGCGAAGGCGATGGTCGCGCCCAGGCTGAGCCCGCGCAGGAGCCACACGCGCGCGCTGCGCGCGTCGGCGACGAGGCCGAGCAGGGGCGGCGCGACCAGGCTCATGAACGGGATGATGGCGAGCACGCGCGTGGCGGTCGCCGCGCTCAGACCGACCGAGGTCAGGTAGAGCGCAAAGTAGGGATAGAAGGAGCCGACCGCCGCGAGCAGGGCGAAGTAGTAGGTGGCGATGGCGGCGGCGCTGGCCTCGCCGGAGCGACGGTTCACGGGCGGATGATCCTCGGCCCGCGCGGCCGGATCAATGCTAAGACGCGCCCAGAATCATGAAACGCCTGCACCTGTTCGAGTTCCACGAGCGTTCGGAGTGCCCGCGCTTCCTGCGCGATTCGGTCACCGAGACGCTGGGCACCGGGCTGCGCTGGCTGGACATGGGCAGCGCGGTCGGTCCGGCCTTCGCCGACTTCAGCCGCCGGGCCGGTTGCCGCCGGGTCCTCGATCTCTGCAGCGGCAGTGGCATGCCGGCGGTGCTGCTGCTCGACTGGCTTCGCGTTCACGGCGAAGACATGCCACAGATCGTGCTCTCTGACCTGTTTCCCAGCCACGCAGCCCTCGAACTGGCGCAAAAGCTCCATCCCGAGCATTTGCGGTTCGAGCCGACGCCCATCGACGCCACCGCGGTGCCGCTCAACCTGGACCACGACGCGCGCGTCATCATCAATGCGTTCCACCACTTTGCCCCCGCCGCGGCCGCTCGCATCGTCGCCGATGCGGTCAACAAGCGGCAGAGCCTGTTCATCTACGAGGGCTTCCCGCGCGACCTGGCGCGCTTCCTGCCGACCGGCCCGGCCATGCTGCCGGCGCTGCTGCTCAACCCGCTCATGACCCGGCAGCAGCGCATTCCTAAATGGCTGTTCACTTATGTCCTGCCCGTGATCCCGCTGGTGGCGACCTGGGACGGCATCGTCAGCGTGCTGCGCATCCACGACCAGGCCGAGCTGCGCGCGATGACGCGCGCCGACGACGACTACAGCTGGGACTACCGCGAGGTGCCCTACGGCCGGGGCGGGCGCGCGGTCATCTTCTCGGGCATCCCCAACGAACGGCTCGAGCTCAGCGCGGCGGCGGCGGGCTGACCGGCCCCGCGCCCATGCCGAAGAGCGCCCGCGCCGCGGCGTGCTCATCGGTCTGCACGCCGCTCGCGTCGCGGACGATGTAAGCAGGTTCGACGATCGTCGCCGCGCTCGCGCCCGCCTCGGCAGCGTGGCAGCAGGCGAACAAGGTGAACAGGGGCGCCCGCTCGGCGCGCGGCACGACGTCGCGCAGCGACACCACGGGCAGCGCCGCCGCCTCGCACGCGCGCACGGCCCGCTCGCGCTGCACGCTGGGAAAGCAGAACACGAAGCGTCCGCCCGGGGCCAGCGCGCGCCGGGCCGCGGCCGCGTAGTCGCGCACGTCGCCGCGCAGCTCGAAGCGCGCGTGCGCCTTCTGCGAATCGGCGGGCACGATGCCGTCGTTGACGTCGAAGTAGGGCGGGCTGCCGGTGACCAGATCGAAGCCGCCCGCGTCGACGACCACGTCGCGCAGGTCCCCGTGCAGCATGCTCACGCGCGCCGTCAGCCCGTTCGCCGCCACGTTCTCCTGCAGCAGCCGAAAGCTGATCTCCTGCGCCTCGATGGCCGTGAGCGTGGCCTGCGGATAGCGCCACAGCGCCAGCAGTCCCACCGAGCCGATGCCGCTGCCCAGGTCGAGCAATCGCGTCGCACTCGCCACCCGCGTCACCGCATACCACGCGGTCAGCAGATCATCCGTCGAGTGACGATGCCCTCGCCGCCGCTGGAAGATGCTCCACTCGCGCGTCAGGCCGTCGAGCGTCATCGCCTCGCCCAGCTCGCGCTCCAGCTCCGCCCGCCTCGCTTCTCTCATGGGTCTCATGGGGACAGGATCTCCCCTCGTATCCCACGGGAATCGCAAGGTTTCTGGACCCAAACGCGCATTTACCTCGCGGTCAGCAAAATGCGCGTTTGCCGCCAGAAGCCGAATCCTATCGAAGGCTTACGACCCAGGATCCTGTCCCCGGGTCCAGCCGGGGGCCATCATGCGCGTCATGGCGTCGGGGTTGACGATGGCCTGGGCGCGCATGAAGGATTCGGCCTGGGCCACCAGGGACGTGCCCTCGCTGCCGCCGAGGAGCTCGCCCAGGCGGCGGCGCGCTGCGGCGGCGAAGAGCCACATCTCGGCGGCCTCGAAGGCGGTCACCGCGCCGCGCAGGCCGGAGACGGCACGCGCGCTGTCGCCGAGCAGGTGCGCCGCGGTCGCGCGCACGAGGGCGGCGAGGGGCACGCCCCAGGCCACGCCCTCGCCGTCGATCCGGCGCGCCGCGGCCAGCGCCTGCTTGATGAGGGCCTTGCGCTCGCGCGCGTCGGCCGCGCCGGTGGCGGCCAGGGCCAGGGCCGAGCGCGCGCGCAGGTAGAGGCTCTCGATGAGGACGTTCTGGATGCGCAGCAGCATGGCGCGCTTGAGATCGCGCCAGGTGGCCTCGACGCGCTCGTGGGCGCTGCGCGCGTTGCCCAGGTAGAGGTCGATCTGGGTGTTGGCGAGCAGCTCGTAGTAGTGCGTGAGCTGAGTGGGGTGCTCGCCATTGCGCGGCAGGGCCACCAGGTTGGACTGCGCGCGCGCCTCGTCGGGCTGATCGAGCACGAGCCACAACAGATTGGCGCGCCAGCCGCGATGGCCGCGCATGGCATAGACGTCGCCGCGCTCCTCGGCCTCGCGCAGGTAGATGGGCACCTGGCGCACCAGCTCGCGCGTCTCGCCCAGGTACCAGGCCGCCGAGACCACGAAGAACTCGAGCAGGTCGAGCTCCCAGCGCACATGCGTCGACTCGTCGCGCAGGATGTGCTCGGCCTCGCGCAGACGCTCGAAGCCGAGCCGCCAGTCGCCGCACAGGAACGAGGCCAGGCCGCCCACGGCCATGGCCAGGCCGAGCAGCGGCCGGTCGCCGGTGCGCTCGCCCAGCGCGATGGCGCGCAGGCGCAGCGCCTCGAGCCGATCGGCGTTGCGGCCGCCCGCGGTGGCCAGGTAGCCCAGCTCGAGCGCGAGCGCCTGACCGACGTGGTGCGGCTCGCCGCAGGCCAGCGCCTCGCGCAGGTGGCGCGTCTGCAGCACCTTGCCCAGCACCGGGTTGACGAAGGACAGGCCGCTCGACACCGACCACAGCACGTCGATACGCTGCAGCTTCTCCGCGGGCAGCTGCCCGGGCGGTCGCTCCTCGAAGTCGAGCCCACGCAACCTGACCAGCAGGCGCTGCCCGATGAGCGATGCGAATGCTCCCGCCTGACTGCGCGGCAGACGGTAGCCGATGGCGGCCAGCACCGCGCGACTCTTGGCCAGCCCCTCGGAGAGCCGGCCGCCGCGCAGGAGCTGCTCCAGCTCCTGCCGCTCCAGCTCCAGCTTCTCCGCCGGCGGCGCGCCCTGGGCGGCGAGCCCGAACACCGACGCCGATTCGTCGAGCCGCCCGGCATGGGCGAGCGAGTAGGCCAGACGCGTGCGCATGGCCCGGCGCTCGCCCTCGTCGTGGCTGCCGTGATCGATGGCCACCTTGTAGAGCGCCGAAGCGCGATGGAAGGCGAGGCGTTCTTCGGCGGCGCGCGCGGCGGGCGCGGCGCACAGGGCCGCGCGCGCCAGGTCGCCCGCCTCGGTCCAGTGCGCCACCAGTGACTCCTGGTCGCGCGCGCGCTCGGGCACCGATTCGAGCGCCTCGGCCAGCGCGGCGTGGATGCGCCGGCGCTCGTCGTCGCCCAGGCGGGCCACGGCCGCGGCGCGGATACGATCGTGGTAGGTCTCCAGCTCGGCGGCGCGGTTGCCGGGATGGCGCACGCGCAGCAGGCGCTCGCTGCACAGGTGCGCGACCAGCGAGCCCTCGCCGCTCAGACCGGCGGCGCGCAGGGCCAGATCGCTGCGCAGCGGCTGCGCGGCGGCGGCACACACGGTGAGCAGCGCGCGCGCGTCGACGGACAGCTTGGCCAGACGCGCGCCCAGCATGTGCTCGAGGCTGAGCACCTGGGCGCCCAGCGAAGCCGCCGCCTGGTCGGTGCTGCCGCGTGCCAGCTCGGCCAGGAACATGGGGCTGCCGCCCGACTCGCGCACCACATCGCCGACCCAGCCGCCGCTCTCGCCGCGCACCGCCTCGACCAGCTGGCGCGCCTCGCCGTCGGCGAGCGGACCGAGGGTGACGTCGTGGATGGGCACGGTGGCGCCGCCCGCGGCGGCGGCGCGGCTCCGGCGCAGGGCCGCGAGCAGCGGCGTGACGTCCTCGTCCTCGCTGCGGTGGCAGAAGATGAGCAGCGCCGAGGGCGCCTGGCTCTGCTGCTGCAGCAGATCGGCAAAGAAGGTGCCCGAATCGGCATCGCCCCACTGCACGTCATCGATGGCGAGCACGACCGGGCGGCGCTTGCCCAGCTGGGCCAGGAGCTCGCGCAAGGCGCCGAATGCGCGCCGGCGCAGCTCGAGCGGCTCGGGCGGCTGGAAGCCACGCAGCGCCGGCTCGGCGATGGCGGGCACGCGCCGCAGCACCGGGAAGAGCCGCGCCAGCGACGAGATGTCGCGCGGCATCATGGCCTCGAGCTCGACCGCGGGCAGGTGCATGAGGTGGGCGGCCAGCGCGTCGACGATGGCGTCGAGGGTCTTGAAGGGCACCGACTCGCGCTCGTAGCAGCGACCCTTGAGCACCACCGTGCCGGCGTGCGCGCTGTCCTCGTCGAGGAAGCGACGCAGGAGCGAGCTCTTGCCCATGCCCGAGGCACCGCGCACGAACACCGCCACGCACGCTCCCGCCGAAGCCTGCGCGAGCGCCTGGCGCAGGGTGGCCAGCTCGGCCTCGCGGCCCACGAAGGGCGGCGGCGCCAGGTTGCGCACGAACTGGCTCGATGCCGGCGAGGGCTCGCGCCCGAGCATGGACAGGATGGCCGCACCGTCGGGACGCGCGCCGGGATCCGGCTGCAGGAGCGCCATGCACAGACGATCCAGGTGCTCGGGAATGGCGGGATCGAAGCGACAGGGCGGCAAGAGCGCGGGCGTGGCCTCGCTGGCGCTGGCGCCCGCCGTGGCTCCGTCCATGTCGACGGGACGCCGTCCGGTGAGCGACTCGTAGAGGATCACGCCCACCGAGTACCAGTCGCTGGCCGGGGTGAGCGGCTGATCGGCGGCCTGCTCGGGCGACATGTAGGCAGGTGTGCCGACCGCCGACGTCTCGTGGGTGCGGTCAGGCAGGGTCGCGTTCATGTCGGAGACCAGGCCGAAGTCGAGCACGACCACGCGCCCGCTCGGATCGACCAGCACATTGGACGGCTTGAGATCGCGGTGCAGCTTGCCCGCCTGGTGCAGCGCGTGGATGGTGTCGACCAGCTGGTAAACCGACGACTCCAGGCGATCCAGACGCACCGGTGCGGCGATGATGCGCTGGCGCGGCGCCAGCGCGCCCGGCGCTCCCGGCTTGCCGTCGGAGCGATTGGTCTTGCCGAAGGGATCGTCGACCGCGTTCGCGCCCGACGGCCGCACCCACTCGATGAACGAGCCGCCCTCGATCAGCTCCATGGTCAGGAACCACTCGTCACCGACGGTGTGCAGCTCGTGCAAGGCGGCCAGGTTGGGGTGCGCGACGTCGGCGAGCAGGCGGAACTCGCGCTTGAAGCGGTACAGGTCGCTGCCCGTCACCTGGCGCAGCGTCTTGAGCGCGACCTCGGTGCCGCGCTGGCGATCGAAGGCGCGGTAGACGACCCCGAGCCCGCCCGCGCCCAGCTTGCCGCGAATCTCGAAGCGATCGTCGGACCGGTTGCGGTCGGCGCCGCTGCGATCGATCTCGTCGGTGGACGGCACAGGCCTCACGCAGGACAAGACGGCCAATTTCGCGCCGGCTTGAGGGTTCGTGAGTTTCACGCGCACGGGCATGGGCCCGGTAGCGTGCGCACGTGGTGAGTCGGGAGCGCGCGCTGTGACGTATACGCACGAGCCAGGCATGCACAGCGGTCGCGTCGGTCTCACGGGTGCGTCGCGACCCACCGCACCGAAAGATCGCATAGTTCATCGGGGCTTGCTGGCATTCGCCTGATCCCTTCGTCAACGAAGCGCAAGCTTCCCTACATCAAGGCCATGGCTATCGGGCGTGACGGAGAAGCACGTCGGCCATTCGTCCAACTCATGCAAGCGTTGGCGCTTACAACTAATTCGCACCTGGCTCGCGCGCGATTGTCACTCTCGTGTCCAGGGCGGACGCTTTCGCCCCGCTCGCGCGCCGCCGTCTGCCCCCGGATCTTGCCGCGAAAACTCCTACCCCGGGTTTGCGCACAACATGGCTCCCAGACCTCGATTGCTGAGGTGGCACGGCTGTTGGATATGCCCGTGTGCATGGATTTCGAAGGCTCACTGCTCGGGGAGTGCCTTGGCAACTACCGCCTGGTCAGAATGATCGGCTGTGGAAGCATGGGGGAGGTCTACGAGGCCGAGCATGTGCTCATCGGCAGACGGGTTGCCGTGAAGGTGCTGCTGCAGTCGCTGTCGCGCAGCGCGGAGGCGGTGAGCCGCTTCTTCACCGAGGCACGCACGGCGGCCACCATGCGCCACCCCGGCATCGTCGAGGTGTTCGACTTCGGCTACCACCCCAATGGCAGCGCATTCATCATCATGGAGCTGCTCGAGGGTGAGACCGTGACCGAGACGGTCGAGCGGCGCGGCCCGCTGCCCGTGCTCGAGGCGGTCGCCATCGCGCGCAAGCTGGCCTCGGCGATGGCGTGCGCGCATGCCTGCGGCGTGATCCATCGCGACCTCAAGCCGGAGAACCTGTTCCTCGTTCCCGACGAGGACATCTCCGACGGCACGCGCCTCAAGGTGCTCGACTTCGGCATCGCCAAGCTGGCCACCGCGTCGCTGTTCGGCAGCCGCTCCACGCGCACCGGGCAGATCATGGGCACGCCCGCCTTCATGTCGCCCGAGCAGTGCCATGGCGCCAGCGACGTCGACGAGCGCGCCGACATCTACGCGCTCGGCTGCATCCTGTACTTCATGCTGACCGGTCGCCCGCCCTTCGACAGCGAGGGCGTGGGCGAGGTCATCGCGCAGCAGCTCTACGACACGCCGCTCGCGCCCGACAAGCACGTGGAAGGCATTCCCGCGCGCGTCAATGCCATCGTGATGCACCTGCTCGAGAAGAATCCCGATGATCGCCCCGGCTCGATGGACGACGTCGCCGCGCTGCTCAACTCCTGGCTGCAGCGTGAGGCGGATTCGACCGTGCCGCTCAATCGCGCCCGCATCGAGCTCGAGCTGGCCGTGCCCACCGATCTGCCGCCCAGCGATTCGAAGCCCAACCCGGTCACCATCATGCCCGAGCCGTACTACAGCCTGATCGACATCGGCGCGCCACCGCTCGAGTCGACCGCGCAGGTGCCCCGGCTGACCGCGAGCAAGCGGCGCGCGGTGCGGCGCTCGTGGCGCAACTGGTTGGCCGGCAGCGCCGTGGCCCTGACCACCGTGGGCGCGCTGTCGTGGCGCTCGATGCGCGACGGCCTGGAAGATCTGGTCGGACAGCTGCCCTCGCTGGAAGCGGCGGCCGCCGCCGAGCAGCCCGAGCTGGTGCAGGAGGTCATGACGCCCTCGGCGCCTGGCTTCACCGGCGCGCCACGCGTGCCGGCGGCGCGCATGGTCGCGCTGCACATCACCTCGCGCCCGACCGGCGCCACGGTGGTGCGCTCGAGCGACGGCGCCAGGCTCGGCTCGACGCCGCTCGCCATCGACGTGCCCGCGCGCAGCGGCGCCACCGAGCTGCGCCTGAGCAAGCAGGGCTTCGTGAGCGAGGCCATCAACCTGCCCGCCGATCGTGACGCGCAGGCGTCGATCGTGCTCGCGCCCCGGCCCGCGCCCCCATCCCCACCCGTGCGCACGTCGGCGAAGCGGCTACGCGCCGCCAGCATCGCGCTGGGCGCGACCACGGCGAACGTGGCCAAGGTGAAGCAGAACGTGAAGGAAGCCGCGCTGACTCCCAGCCGCCACTGAAATGGTAGTTTGCCGATGCGCCAGAGCATCGTATTGCCTTAGCAGGGGATGGGGCGGAGGTGGTCGATGCGTCGTGCCCTCTCGATCGCGGCGCTCGCAAGCGCGCTGGCTGCGTGCCAGGACGCCGCGGCTCCGCAGGAATCCTTGCCGCACGGGCTCGACGACGCGAGCTTCACCCTGCCCGCCGACGCTTCCTCCGATGCTCCGCCCGCCGACGCGACGCTGCCCGATGAGACGCCGCCCGAGACCGTCTTCACCCTGACGCCGTCCAGCCCGACCAGCTCGCGCAGCGCGTCGTTCGAGTTCACTGCCGACGAGCCCGGCTGCGTCTTCCGCTGCGCGCTCGACGGCGCCGAGCTGGCCGCGTGCACGACGCCGTACACGATCGTCGTCGGCGACGGTGAGCACACCTTGCTGGTGGTCGCGCTCGATGCGGCGGGCAACGCGGATGCCACGCCCGCCACGCACGCCTGGGTCGTGGACTCGAGCGCGCCCGAGACCACCATCACCAGCAGGCCGCCGGCGCTCGACAACTCGACCTCGGTCGAATTCGAGTTCACCGCCAGCGAGGCCGGGGCGCATTTCGAGTGCCGCCTCGACGACTCTGCCTTTGCGGCGTGCAGCGCGCCGGCCCGCTTCATGGCCCTCGCCGAGGGCGCGCACAGGTTCGAGGTGCGCGCCCTCGACCCGGTGGGCAACGTCGACGCCACGCCCGCGCTGTACCAGTGGAGCATCGTCACCGGCACGTCGGACACCACGATCACGAGCGGGCCGAGCGGCGCGGTGGCGTCGACATCGGCCAGCTTCAGCTTCACCGGCACCGACGCGGCCAGCTTCGAGTGTCGCCTCGACACCTCCGGGTTCGTGGCCTGCACCACGCCGCGCATGTTCACGGGCCTGGGTGAGGGCCAGCACACCTTCCAGGTACGCGCCCGCAGCGCGGCCGGTACCGTCGACCCGAGTCCCGCGTCACGCACCTGGACCGTGGACGTGACCCCACCCAGCACGACCATCAGCAGCGGGCCGAGTGGCCTGGTGGCCACGACCTCGGCGGTGTTCGCGTTCGTCGCCAGCGAGACCAGTACGCTCGCCTGCAGCCTCGATGGCGCGGCCTTCGCGCCCTGCCCCTCACCCATGGCCTTCAACGCCCTGGCCGAGGGCCCGCACACGTTCATGGTCCGCGCCACCGACGCGGCGGGCAACCTCGGCGCGACGCCGGCGCAGCGTTCGTGGACCGTGGACACGGTCGCGCCCGACGTGACCATCACCAGCGGCCCGCCCGGATCGCACACGGTGAACTACGCCCGCTTCACCTTCACCGCCTCGGCCGGCCCGGCGAGCTTCGAATGCTCCCTCGATGGCGCCGCCTTCGCGGCCTGCGCCTCGCCACTCGACCTCGCCGGCTTCAGCTACGCGACCCACACGCTGCGCGTGCGTGCGCGCGACCCGGCGGGCAACGTCGATGCGTCGCCCGCGTCGTACCAGTGGAGGTCCTCGCCCGGGCTCATCCTCTATTACCAGCTCAACGGCGATGCGCTGAACTACAGCGCGCTGGGCGCCGCGCACGACGCGCTCGCCAGCGGCGTGAGCTTCTCGCCCGGGATGCTCGGGCTGGCCGCCTTCGACGGCCAGATCAGCGCGCCCGGGACGCTGCGCCCGCTGTCCAACGATACCGACTACACGCTCAGCTTCTGGTTCAGGAACGACTCGCCCATCTACGAGCAGGTCCACCGCCTGTTCAGCTTCGAGAATCCCGGCCAGGGCGGTTGCAGCGCGAGCGTGCTCGACCACAACGAGCGCGGCGTCCTCACGCTCAGCTGCTCCGGTACGGGCGGCTTCCACAGCACGGTCAGCTTCGACTTCGCCACCGGTTACCCCAACTGGCACCACCTGGCGCTGCGCCACGACGGCAGCGCGCATGGCGCGGGCGGCGGCGGCGATGTGAGCGTGTTCGTGGACGGCGCCTTCCTGGGCGCGCTCGCCAATCCGTCCCGCGCCGATGTGTTCTCGCCCCAGCAGGCCGGCAATCTCGTCGTGGGCGAGCCCGGCCACAACCTCTGGTTCGACGAGATCCGCATCTACAACCGCGTTTACACACCGGAGGAGCAGTGCGGCGAGCTCACGCGCGGCATCTGGAACGGTCAGTGGTGCTGGCTGGCTCGCTACAACTTCCCCAAGAACATCGCCCGCGGCTCCGACTGGAGCTACTGGGATCGCGGCGGCGATCCGGGCCCGGCCTGGCTCGCGCGCGGCTTCGACGACAGTGCCTGGCCGCGCGGTCGCGGGCCGCTGGGCTACGGTGAGACCTACCTGCGCAGCAACGTGTCGGCGGGGCCGAGCGCCGCGAACCACAACATCACCACGTACTTCCGCAAGACCTTCGTGGTCAGCTCGCCCGCGTACGTCAGCGCCCTCCTGGGCGACGTCATGTACGACGATGGCATCGTCGTCTACTTGAATGGCGTGCCCATCGGACGCGACTCCATGCCCCCGGGGACCATCACGGCCACGACCCTGGCCATGGGCCACGAAGCCGGCAATGCCTACCAGCACTACGACTGGACGGCGCAGAAGAGCCTGCTCGTCGCGGGTGAGAACACCATGGCGGTCGAGGTCCATCAGGACAGCCAGGATCCGGACGATCTGGTCTTCGATCTCGCGCTGCAGGTGGTGCTGGGCAGCAACGGGCCATGGGTTCCGCTGGCCATCGACATGCCGAACATCCTCGACCGGATCTGGTTCACCGACGCCGCGCACGGCTGGATCATCGGCGGCAGCAGCACGCTCCTGCGCACGACCGACGGCGGCGAGACCTGGCAGCCGAAGGCCGCCGGTCGGCCCGGGATGAACTTCCTCGACCTCCAGTTCGTCGATCCTCTGCACGGATGGATCGCCGGCTACGAGAATGGACGCTATCCCGCCTGGGACGTCCTCCTGGTCACGCGCGACGGTGGCGAGAGCTGGACCGTGCTCGACGGCGTGGGCGCCGTCTCGATATCCTTCGTCAGCCCGACGACCGGATGGATCATCGGCCAGCTCGCCGGCCAGGACGGCACCTACCGGACCACGGATGGAGGCACCAGCTGGGAGAGGCTGCCGATCGACTACGCCGACCAGATCCTCTTCACCGATGCCGCGAATGGCTGGCATACCGAGTTCGTCGATCTCTACGAGACCGGCGTCTTCCATAGCTCGGATGGCGGGAGCACCTGGACCCTGCAAGGCCGCGTGGGCTGCTGCTACAGCGACCTGGAAGCGGCGGACCCGACGACACTCTGGCTCATCGGCGCCGGCAGCCCGCACAGCTATTACGGCGAGAGCAAGGCCGTGACTCGCAATGGCGGCGCGACCTGGGCCAGCTCGCCCGAGAGCAGCAACGGCGTGGCGCTCGACGCCACCGACTTCGTCGACGCCGAGCACGGCTGGGCGGTCGGCCATGGCGGCTCGATCATCCACACCGACGACGGCGGTCTCTCCTGGTCGGTACAGCAGGTCGCCATCTATGACCCGATGGGTCCGTACGGCCTCTCCGACGAGCCCGAATTCATCGACGTGCAGTTCGTCGACCAGAACCTGGGCTGGGCGCTCAGCCCCGGGCTCGTCCTCAAGACCACGAGCGGCGGGGACTGAAGGCCGGGCCGGGCCGCATCGGGCGAGCGACGGAGTCTTTTACATCCCTTGCAAGCTGGCATTCGCCCCACCCCGGTTCCGGATCGCATGCAAGCCTTTCGTGCACGCTTTGCATGATTGAACATCTTCTGGAGCCAAAACCTACGCCATGAGCCCAGGCAATCGGGCTTTCATGCGGACGGGCCGATGTCTGCGCCCCGGGCGAGCCGCGACGCGGCGCGAGCCTGGCGCCGTCGACCCCATCGGCCACCGAGGAGGAATCCATGAAGAGCCCAGTGTGGTGCCTCGCCGTCCTGGCGGGGTGGTTGCTCAGCTGCGTCGGCCCCGACGAGGCCGAGCCGCAAGCAATCGATTCGCACAGCGCCGCGATCGATGCGCAGGTGACCGAGCTGCTGGCCAGGACGGCCAGCTGCAATCCGGTGTCGAGCGACAAGTACAAGACTGACTTCGAGCTCGGCGCCACCGTGCCCATCTGTAGCTTGACCGGGGCCTACTTCTGGAAGGCCGACATGGACATCGACTGCGACGGGCTGAGCTCGCCCCAGTGCAACCACAACACCGATCCGTGGTACCAGGCGCAGACCTCGGCGCAGGACTCGCATGGGCGCTGGCTCGACGCGGCCACGCTGCCCTACGTGGTCATTCCCCTGCCGTCGAATCGCTTCAACTACCACAATCGCGACATCCAGCTCGGCCAGGTGGTGGCGGTCATCTACAATGGCAAGCTGCGCTTCGGCGTGTTCGGCGACGAAGGCCCCAGTCAGATCATCGGCGAGGCCTCCTACGCGATGGCCACCGCGCTCGGCATCGATCCAGATCCAGCGTCAGGCGGCGTGGACAGTGGCGTGACCTACATCGTCTTCACCGGCAACGATGCCGTGGCGCACAGGCTGGAGGATACGGTCGAGGCGGCGGCCATCGGCAACCGGCGCGTGCAGCAGCTGCTGCAGCAGAACTGAGACATCCTGTGTCAACCCCTTGCGCATCAGGCGGCCTCCTGGTGGTCGAGGTGAGGGACAAAAGCACGAGCGGCGGCGTGCTTGTTCGCATC
>OBEQ012094269.1_pt1 | contig 19488 bp, 23 predicted proteins | sample 1670901 | NCBI WGS metagenome assembly OBEQ01 (sample SAMEA104232315, study PRJEB22302) | groundwater metagenome | biome: forest; feature: aquifer; material: groundwater | place: USA | collected 2011-08-07 | depth 5.4 m
CGTTCTAAAAATGAGCTAATTGTAGTACTCGCTAATTGTTTTAGTTCTCCTGTTAAAAGAACACCGCTTTTATAATCGTCATGAATCTTTTTTAATTTTTTATCATCATCTTCAAAAATGGTAAGGAGCTGATATGCGATATCTATTGCGGGATTGCCTCCTTTTTTTCGATGTTCTTCAACAGTAGACTGTCCTCCTGAAAAGGCATATTTATTTATTTTTGTTTTTACTTCTTTTTCAGAGTCAGAAAGCCAGATCATATGATCCTGTGATGAAGAAGAACTTGCTTTTCCTGTTCCGCCGAGTGCAGGTAAAAATTTTGCGTGAATTGCACCAGGTTTTATTAATTTTATTTCAGGGTGTTCTGCAGTGTCCCTCACAACACGCATGTATGGATCTTGATCAATTGCAACAGGAACAAGTGTTGTATGAGGTCCTTCTAAAAATTGCGGTAAAAGAATATGTGCTGATTGAATTGCAGGATAAAATGACCAACCAATATTTTGTTCAGGTTTTAATCCAAAAATTGCTTTTGCTGTCGAGTAAGTTGTATGTTTTGCAATTTTTGCAGCATACTTGTAAATTTTTGTATATTCAAAGTCTCTGTGGATTTTTGTTTTCTTTGGATTAAATCCAAGTGCGATAAGATCTAAAATATTTTCTTGTGCATGTTTTTCTGCATCATCAAAAGAGAGATTTGGTTTTACAAAATATTTTTCATCGTCAGAAATGGGAAGATACACATTACAGTCATACGCGTCTTGGAAATATTTTGCAACAAGAAAAGGAACAAGATGACCAATATGCATTTTTTGAGACGGTCCTCTGCCTGAAACAATAGATACTTTTTTTCCCTGCGCATGCGCATTTACAAATTTGTCTAAATCTCTATGAGAGAAATACCAGCCTCTTCGAATAAGAGCAGGAAGAGGTTTTTTAAGTTTTTCAAGTAGTTCTTCAGAAATTACCTGCGTACCAAATTGTTTTACAAGTTTATCATAATCAATATCTCCTGATACTTCCCAAGGTGTTACTGTAAACTCTGCCATAGAAAAAAGAGAGAAGTATGTGTATATAAATGTAATTGTTGGAAAGAGTAAAAAAAGTGAGGATTGAAAAATTTATTTTCCGTCAATTATCTTCTTCACAACTTCTAACGCAACACTTTTCTTTTTAGGAAAACAGGCAACATTCATTTTTATATGAAAACAATTTCCAGAATGAGTTATGATAAACTTTTTTTCTTCGATTAGCTTTTCTTTATCTATGCGGATAAAAAAATTGCATTCATTGTCAAGTATTGTATCCGTTTGCGATAAAAGAATTTTCTTATCTTCTGTTGATAATTTGGATAAAAGATGTTCAATAAAACGTCTTGTATGGTTTTCCTTTACGAGCTCTATTTTGAAGATAAGAATTACCTTATTTTCAAGTCCTTCAGCTTTTTCTTCAGTAATTACTATTCTTTCTTTTTCTAAATCAAAGGGTAGAAATAAAATAAACGCTTTTAAGATGGCATCTCTATTTTCATTTGGCTTGCAAAATACAGATATTTGAACAGTATGAAGAGAGCGCATGACAACAAGATATTTAAAGAGTATAAATTATTTATGTCTTATGAAACACACATTAAACATCACTCTTGTTCTTCTTCTCATTTTCTTAACAACGCAGCTTATTGGTCTTGGTATTGTTAATCAATATATTGATCACTCATTATCCAGCGAAAAAGGATCTGCAACATTCAAAAGTCTTCCTTATAATATTGAGAGACCTGAGCTTGAACAAAAGACTGCTTTTCTCTATATTTTTCTTGCAATACTTATAGGTACAGGATTTGTTCTTCTCATCATAAAATTTGGACAAAAAACATTATGGAAGTTATGGTTTTTCTTCGGAGTAACAATAACTCTCTCTATTGCATTTGCATCTTTTATTCCCGAACTTTCGGCTCTTATTCTTGGAATTATTTTTGCAGCATGGAAAACATTTCGTCCAAATATTTACATTCATAATCTTACTGAACTATTTGTATATGGAGGTCTTGCAGCAATATTTGTTCCTCTTCTCAATATTCTTTCAGTTATTATTCTTCTCATTCTCATCTCAGGATACGATGCATATGCAGTATGGAAATCAAAACATATGGTGGATATGGCAACATTTCAAGCAGATTCACAAATTTTTGCAGGGATACTTCTTGGTTACAAACCAAAACAAAAAGGCATTGAACAAATAACAACTGCAAAATTACCAACAAAAAGTATTTCAAATAAAGAAATGAAAACGGCAATGCTTGGTGGCGGAGACATTGGGTTTCCACTTATTTTTGCAGGAGTTATTTTAAAAAATCTTATTATCATCTATCCTCTTTTCTTAAGTTTTCTCCTTACATCAATTGTAAGTCTTTGTGCAACAATTGCTCTCATGTATCTCTTCTTGTATGCAAAAAAAGACACATTCTATCCTGCAATGCCTTTTATCACCGTTGGATGTCTTATTGGATACGGACTTGTATGGCTCGTGCAGCTTTTGATATAATTCTTAAGAATGTGTAGAAGAATGAAATCGAACATACAAAAAACGAAAACGCAAGAATCAAAATTTTTTTTTGATAAATGGGCAAATGCGTATGATGCAAATATTCTCACTCCTTTTTTACACATCTTTCAAAATCTTGCAATCCGAGAAATGCATACAACACAAAATACGCAAACACTCGATATTGCTTGCGGAACAGGATTTCTACTTACCAAAATAAATGGAAAAAAATATGGTGTTGATATGTCTGAAGAAATGCTCAGTATTGCAAAACAAAAAAACATACAAAATCTCGTCTTAAAAAAAAGCTTTGCGCAAAAACTTACTTTCGAAAATAATTTTTTTGATTATGTTGTTTGTACGGAAGCGTTTCATCATTTTGAAGATCCTCTTTTAGTTTTAAAAGAAATAAAGCGCGTTCTCAAAAAAGACGGCATCCTCATTATTGTTGACGTAAACTTTTTTAGACTTTTTAACTTTCTTGCAGAAAAATATGAACCTGGATGCGTTCACATCTATTCAAAGAGTGATTTTCAAAACGTATTTAAAACAGCACAATTAAAACTCATAAAACAAGAGCGAAGAAGAGTATTTGCGATTGTAAATGTGGCAAGAAAGTAAAGAAAAAAGGCGAAGAGAATCAGGTTAAACAGATAAATCTCAAAAAATACTTTTCAAAAAATAAAATGACAACACAAAATACAAAAATTGAACTCGTTGTTCTTCCTGAAAAAGGGACTGCAGCATCAAGTGATGCGTTTAAGAAATGTCAGGATTGCAGAGGCTGCTGCTATTTTCCAGAAGAAGAAACATATTTTGCACCTATTTTTACAAAAGAAGAAATAGACATCATTGGAAAAACAAGAAAAGAAATGCCCGTATTTAAACCATTTAGAGATTCGACAAATGTCTTCAAAATCGACATTGTTCATTCAACGCGAAAAAAAGGACAGAAAGTTTGTCCATTTCTTGACGAGAAAACACATCTTTGTGGAGTATATGCTGTTCGTCCATTTGACTGTAAAATCTGGCCGTTCATGTTTATGAAAAATACGGATGGACGAACGGTTCTTGCATCATTTATGAAAGATGCATGTCCCATAACTGATTCTTTTTCAACTGAAACATATGATGAATACAAAAAAAATATTTTTGAATTTATAAAAAAAGAAAAAGGATTCGATCTTCTTAAAACTCATCCTGATTTAGCATCGGATTATGAAGAAGAAACCTATATTGTTCTTAGTGCGGATGAGATAGAGAAATATCAAAATCAATAAGTAAACGCAGTTAGAATATTCTGTTATCTTTTGAATATAAAAAATTTCAATATAAATAAATTGTGAAGATGTAGTTCTATAAACAATAATATCTCTTCTTATTTATCTTGTTACAAGAACAACGTGTTCAGGATGATTCATATACCCTCTGCATCTATGAGAACCGCATTTGCATTCAATTGGTTCTTTGTCTTCATATTCATAGTCCCAAGTGAGTTCTTCGCCTTTTTTTATGTCTTTATTTGTAACAAGAAAGAATCGATTGTTTTCAATTTTATAATACACATTATTGTCACAAGAATGATTAAAGAATCGAGCATCATTTCCGTCTTGATTGCCGTCAATAAAAATACCCTCGCAATCAACAATATATCTTCCTTCAGGAGTATTGTCTAATCTATCTGACTCTTCTTTTGAGATTATTTTTCCCGTATATTCTTCAATTACTGTTCCTTTTGGAATGTCCTTTTTTGGAAAGCAACCTTGGCCTTCAATTTCTGAATCTGCAACATAGTAGTATTCTGTCAATATAATCACCGTAGTTTTTGATGAACCCAAGAAGTAGTATTTATTATTAACGGTTATACCTTAGTTTTTCTTTGTTTTATTCCTTGTTTACCTTCTTTGTTTATATTAATTATTTATGTTAATTATTTATCAACACTTTTATTTATTGTATCTCATTTTTTATCGTATTACTTCTTTACTTCATAAGCGCTCGTTCTTTTTTACCAAAAAGACTTTGGATAAACCAGTACATTGCATAGAGTTCAAATGCAAAAGGAAAATAACCAAAATATCCGAGAAGAGGCATTTCGAAAATTTTGAAAAAACCAACATACGGAATAGAATATGTCCATTTAGGAATTGCATAGTAGTTCCAAAATTCCCAAAAAAAACCAAGAATAATTCCTGCAAGAAGAAGTGAAAGAGGAAGAGATAATTTTTTATCTTTCAAATGACCAATAATACTTGGCTGCTTATGTAAATAATTAATGGGATCTAAAAAAAAGAAAAAACTAAGCCATACAAGGGGAAATGCAATCTTTGGCATGAAAAAGGGAAGAAGAAAACAAATGAATCCTAAAAAGATCATACCTTGAATCATATGTTTTGTTATGTTATGTTTTTTATGTAATTTTCTTTTTTCAAATAAATGAAATGCTAAAATAAGTTCAACTGTTTCAAAAAATGCAGGAAGAACTGTTGCAAAGGAAAGTGAACCAAACAAATTTTTCCAAACACGTAATCCTTCAAGACCCTGATAAGACAAATTCTGCACGATAAGATTAATACATTCAAAAATCCACCAAAATAAAATAGATATGAGAACAATACCTATGAATTGAGAAAATCGATTATTGATGAGAGAATTGCCTTTTACTTTGTATACCATTGCATCTAAGAGCAAAATATAACCTAACCAGATGATTGGAAAATACCAATTTGCAAATGGCTGAATTTTGAAAAAAAAATTAAGTTCTGAAAGAACAATAAGAAGTGCGCCAAAAATGCCGTACCATTTGAACATGAAACAGAAAGAGTGAAGTTTTTATTATAAATGTTTTTGTTTGGGAGAAAGAATAGCATATTATTACAAATAAGGTTGTTATTACAAATGATTTTATTATTACAAATAATCTTTTGCAATTTCTTTTGCATAATGATCTGTTACATTTTTGTCTTCAATCATGCGGCTCACTACAAGATCAACTTTTTCAAGAGGAACTCCTGCAGCAATTGCATAATTTCTTGCATGTTTAAAGACATGTCCTGTATAAATTCCGTCAGTACAAAGAGTGTAAAGTGCAACAAAATTTTGTGCAAGACCAACTGCGCCACAAAGGTTTGATAATTCTTCTGTTGTTGTTCTTTCTTTCCCAGAAGCACTTCCGATAATTTTTAATGCAACATTTACAATAGGATGTGATCCTGTAATTCCACCAACACTTCCTACTTGAATGGGAATTGTAAGTTCACCAATGAGTTCGTCTTTTTCTATTCGCCAAGTACTCCAAGGTTTGTAACTGCCATCTTTTGCAGCATATGCATGCGAACCTGCTTCTTGCGCGCGCCAATCATTTCCTGTTGCTGCAAGAACCGCATTTACTCCATTACTTATTCCTTTGTTATGGGTTACTGCGCGATACACATCATTTTGTGCAAAAAAAGATGTATCTGTTATTGCTTTTGCAACTTCTTCTCCTGAAAGATTAATGGTGTTTTTTATTCGTACAAGTTCAGTAAATGGAACACGCATTTGCGCATACACTATTCTTTTTGGACAATAATTTGAAAGAATCGCTATTCCTTTTTTCGCGTGTGTTATTTCTTCAAGATAAGGAGAAATGTGTTCCATCATTCGCGTAATAAAATTTGCACCATGTGCTTCTTTTACATCAATCGCGAAATTGACTGCAATCATTTCATTTCCCAATATTTTTGTTTCAATACTTTTTACACCGCCACCTACTTGAATAATTTTTGAATAGATTTCGAGTTCATTTGCGTGTGCAAGTATTTCTTCATTTTTTTGTGCGATTGTAAGAATTGCAGAATGAGTATCTTTTATTTCACGTAAAAGAACTTGTCCTGTCATATGTGAACCTGCATAGGAACATCTAATGCCCTCTTTTGCTCGAGAAATTTTTCCTGCAAAGGAAAGACCTGAAACAATTGATGGTTCTTCAACTGCAATAGGAACAATGTAATCTTTATTATTCATGCGAAAGTTTGGAACAAATGCAAGAGGAAGTCCATACACACCGCCTACACACTCAATCATTTTATCTGCAACTTCGATAGGAAGTCCTTCTTTAAGTTTTGTAATTTCAAGAGAATTTAAATTTGCAAATTTTTTTATTTCTTCAATTCTTTCATCCAAAGAAAGATTATGAAAGCCCGCTATGCGAGAGCTTTTTTCTGGTTTTTTTACTTGCATTTTTAGTCAAACAAAAAGACGCTTTTTAAAATTTATGCATGTTTTCACTTCTTTACTTTTTTTATAACCAAAAACGGTCTTTTTGTGCAAAACCTTTAAAAGATACTCTTCTTTTTTTATTCTTGCGAGCTATTGCTGGGGGGTTAGCCGTCCCTTGTTACTGCAAACCGGCTTTATGGCAGAGATAGTACACAGTCTGAGGGGTATTTCTCGTGTAAAAAGTCCACGAGTCTACAAAGATACTCTGTCCTGTTGGATTAGTGCGTTTAAAACCGTTTCAGGCCAGGAATGGAGCAGAACTAATAGACGCATCTGATGCTTTCAGGGGTGCGGAGTTGAGGAACCTTGCGGGTTGCTTTGTATACGAGAGTATTTCGAAGATTGTGTGCTCGCTTTCTTTTATTTTTTTATACTTTTCTTTAAAATGGTTTAGTGACTTTTTTCTTGATTCTTTTTTTATAATTTTTTTTGTCTTATTACATTTTCTTTTTGTTTTTAAATAAAGATAGTAAGACATAAAAAGCAGAGAATAAGAATATCATTTATGCAAACACTTGAAGAAAAGATACAAAAAGTTAAAATGAAAAAAAGCAGGATAGATAATAAAAAGAATAGAACTGTTTTTGATTTCTCACATACAGGTTATTCTTCATTTGATGAACTCTATAAAGAGATGTTTCCAAAATTATTTCGATATGTTAGATCACATTTCGATCATTCATTGAGTGAAGATATTGTTCAGGATATTTTTTTTAAAATTATTAAGTATATTAATTCATTTGAAAAAGAAACAAATTTTACTGCATGGGCGTTTACTATTGCAAAACGAGAATGTATGGATCATACATATCGTTCAAAAAATAAAATATTTGAAACAAAAAGGAATTATGATTCTGGAAAACATATTGAAGATCTCTCTTCTCTTGCAGAAAATCAAGAAGAACTGCTACTTTTTTTAGAGCAGAAAAAAATATTGCATGATGCAATAGAATTGCTTCCTCAAAAAACAAGAGAAGTTGCAAGTCTTCACATTATTCAAGGATTAGATTACGAAAATGTTGCATGCAGAGCAAATAAAAGTATTGGCGGAGTTAAATCTCAAATTCATTACGCAAAAAAATTATTGAAACTGTATACAAAAGAGTATTTTGAAATGTATGATATTGCCGCTTAAATCTCTTCCTCGAAACCATATTTTCCTCGAAGAGGAACAAAAGTAAAAAGTCCTAAAAGATCAATAACCAATTGTCCTTTTAGTTTTGTTGCTTTTATCATTTGTTGAGTATCTAGTGTTCCTATAGGACAAACAAGTATTCCGCCTTCTTTAAGTTGTTTTACCAGCGTTTCAGGAATACTCGGGCATGCCGCCGTTACAATAATTTTATCAAAGGGTGCATGAGTTATTTCTCCGACGCTGCCGTCATGTTCAAGAACAAGTACATTTTTACATTTCATCTCACTAATATTTTTTTTTGAAAGAATAACAAGTTCGGGAATAATTTCTGTTGTAACAATCATTCCTTCGGATTCAACAAGATGAGAAAGAATACATGCTTGATAACCAACACCTGTTCCAACTTCAAGAATCTTATCTCCCTTTTTTACAACAAGTGCTTGAAGCATGAGAACAACTGTTGAAGGTTGAGATATTGATTGATCTCGCAGTGTTGGAAGGGGAACATCTGTATATGCTTGTCCTTGCAATTCTTTTGACACAAAATGCTCTCTTGGAACCTGTAAGAATGCAGAAACAATTTTTTCATCATAAATAAGACCTGACGTTAACCACTGAGAAATAAGCTTTTGTCTATTGTGAAAAAGACTGCTTTGAGACATGAAGATAGAAAGGGAGAAAGAGTATAAAAAGATGATGAATTTTCTTATTACTGTTTTGCAACATTCCAAAGTATCTCAAAATAATTTTTGTATGTTTCAGCAATTGCTTTGTTTTTAATTATTATAACAATTGGTTTTTCCTGTGCAAGGGAATGAATTGTAACTCTTCCATCTTCTAAAATGCCTGTTACTGTATCTTTACTTTCAGCATTTTTAATGTAACGCATTTCTAAGTTTTTGACATGTGCAAAGGGAAGACTTCTTTTTGTTTCATCAGCAATTCCTCTTCCTTTTACTTTTTTCATTGTATTTTTTATAATAAGCGGTATTTCAAGAAGAAGATCATAACTTTTTCCTGTTCCTCCGAAAAAGCAAAAATTATTCGTGTGGGATAGTTCTCTATAGAGTGCTCGAAGACCTGCTTTTCCTTCATAAACAGTAACTGATTCATCTTCTTCTTTTATTTTTTCAAGTTCTGAGAGTTCAGGAATAAGTTTTGCAATAATTGCTTTTTCTTCATCGACTCGTTGATGGGTGCAAATCTGCAGGAAGAGTTACAAAAAGAAAAAAAACAAGGAGAAAAAGAAATAGATCTTATTTATCCTGGAAAATATGATTTGAAACACGGATCTTGTGAAGTACATGAAAGAATTAGTGTAGATATGATTCGAAATATTCGAGCGCAATTTAATCTCAAAAAAGATGATCCTAGAACTGCAGTTCTTGTACATTGGGAATGTAAACCTGCTGTTCTTCTCGAATCAGATTTTTATGGAAGTACTTCTGCAATGATACAGTATATAAAATCACATACGAATTTAGAAAAAGTATATTTGGGAACTGAATGTGAAATGACTGCAAATCTGCAGGGAGAATTTCCTCAGATAGAATTTATTAAAACATGTGCAATTGCTTGTCAACATATGGCAAAAATCACTCTTGATAAAATTCTTTCCGCACTTGAAAATGAAGAACCTGTTGTTTTTGTTCCAGAGGATATAAGAAAACGTGCAATTATACCTATTGAGCGTATGCTTGCAATTTCTTAATAGAATTGAGTAGTTGTAAAACAGTTGTAAAACAGTTGTAAAACAGTTGTAAAACAGTTGTAAAACAGTTGTAAAACAGTTGTAAAGAGGATATAAAAAAAATATCAGATAGATACAGACTAAAAAATAAGCTCAATTGGAAATATTCCCTTCTCTTATTTCTCACTTCCCACTGGACATTCTAAAACAGCCTATTTAAACCCGAAAGGAACAGTTATTCTTGAAGCGAAGAGTTTCATTATAGAAAATGAGGGGTGATATTCATGAATCAAATGACAAAAGAACAAATGCGTAAAGAAATGTATGGTGTAACTGAATTAAACGGTGCATTTCGACATAAGATTCAAGAATTATTTTACAAGCAAACAAAAGAGATGACTATGAGAACAAAAGTTGATTTATTTGAAGTGCAATTTAGTGATAGGTGGTTTTAAAGATATAAAAGAATGCATGAAAAAAAGAAATGCATAAAAAAATCATTCCTCATAATAGATAAAATGTATCAAATAGATAAGATTCATGAAATAAATGAGATTCATCGAATAGATAAAATGTATCAAATAGATAAGATCTATGAAATAAATGAGATCTATCAAAGAGAGAAAATGTATCAAAGAGAGAAAATGTATCAAAGAGAGAAAATGTATCAAAGAGAGAAAATCTATGAAATAAATGAGATCCATCAAAAATAAAAATGTATTAAAAATAGTAAATCTATCAAAAAATTATTATCTTATTGTGTACATAATCTGAATAAGAGATACACAAGAAATAAAAAGAAGAAAAATCATAAAAAGAGAGTAAAGAAGAGGTGAAACAACATGAGAATAAAAGCAGAATTGTTAAAACAACCATTAAGTATAGAAGAACAGATTGAACGAGATATTTACAATCAAGAGGGCATAGTTTCTGATTCAGAAAATGATGAAATTGATTTATTTGAAGAAGGATTTATGCAAGGATACTTAGAAGCGGATGCGTATTAATTGTTTAATCTAGGTATATACCCTGTAGTTCGGTTGTAATTGTTTTTTTCATTTTTTTAATATTTTTTTATTAATATGATGAATAATTCTTAAAAATTGAATTTGAAGTCATTTTAGATTTCTCCTTGAAAAAACACATTTTTTTGCTCACATAATTCTCGATAGAGTCTCATATAATTTCTATCAGTAAATTCTCCGATGTGGTATTCAGTCGGATAGAAATTTAATTTTTCTACAAGTGTTATAAGGGAGTTCTGTGTTTTTTCTGCTGCAATAAATTCCCCATGAGCAATGAGTAGATGATTTCCATTTGCATTCACTAATTCATCAGAGATATTTCCTCTTAAAAAATCTTCGTACATTAAAAAGAGTTTTTCTTTATTTTTTCGCAGCATATCTTCTGCATGATGAGCATTATAATTATTTAGTATTTCAAAAGAGATATATTCTCCTCTGTGTAAATCTGAACATTCTTCGGGATAGCAGGAAGTTCTAATGTTTCCCCAGTGAGAAACCTCTCCGAGTTTATCATTACAATAATTTGCAATCCAATCTCTTGATTGTTTACTTTCAAGTGGACTTTCTAAAAAGTTAAGAACATTTTCATTAAGAAAAAGAGGAGAATTATCGTTAACTGCTCGCAACAACCGTCGGTCATCGATCGTTGGCATACTCGCTTCGCTCGGGCTCTTTGTTTCATTAGTCCTAATGAGCGAGCAGTTAACTCCCGAACGCAGCGCAAATCTTTTGATTTGCTGGTCTTTTTTACTTCGTAAAAAAGGCATTCCACCAGTCAACATACTGGTGGAAAAGTGACTGGATTTTGAAGAATTTTTTTCCCATTCTTTAATTGCATTGAGAGGCGCATATGCAAATGATTTGAATTCTTGAAATGGATGTGGATGCTTTACAAAAAACTTTTTCTTTAATTCTTCAAGAGCAAAAAGAGGATTTTCTTTTGACGCAACTCGTACATCTCTAAAAAGACTTGGCCAAACAACCTGCATTGCATCCCTATTTTTATCAATGAGTTTATAGTGAACAGTAATTTCTAAAACTTTTCTTCGTTGGTATGTTTGATTGATCATATGCCTTAAGGAAATAATCAACTGTAAAGACCAGCTATTTAAATATTTGGAAAGAAAAAAAAGAAAAAAAAGATGAGAAAGAAAAGAAAAAAGATATCACATTACAAAAAACAATCCAACAACACTCGCAGTCATTACAACAAGAACAGTTCCGCCGAGAATATTCATTCCTCTCCCATTGGTATATTTGCCCATGATTTTTTTATTATTACAAATGTGTAATATAATTCCAATAAGAACAGGTGCAGTAATTCCATAAATAACTGCTGTGTATATGAGAGCAGTTATAGGATCGACATGAAAATAAGGGAGGAGTAATCCTATAATAAGTGAGAAAACAAGAACAAGATAAAAATGGCTTGCTTCATGAAATTTTTTGTCAAGTCCTTCTTTCCAGTTGAAAAGTTCTGCAATGCTATATGAGAGTGAACCCGCAAGAATAGGAATTGCTAAAGCACCTGTTCCAATAATTCCTATTGCAAATAAAAAGTAGGATGCATTTCCTGCTAAAGGAATGAGTGCAAGTGCTGCTTCTTCAACTGTTTGAATGTTTTGAATGCCTGCAGAATATAAAACAGTTCCTGCAGTAAGAATAATAAAAAACATAACCACATTTGAAAAGATCATTCCAATATCAACATCCCATCGCATGGATGTAATTTCTTTTTTGTGAACCATAATCACTTTTTTCATCTTTTCATTTTTTTCATTTTCTTTTTTTTCTTTTTCTCCTCCATATTTGTGTAGGTGATCTTCAAGAGACATGGATGTCTGCCAAAAAAAAAGGTAAGGCGAAATAGTTGTTCCAAGAATTGCGACAAGAGATGCGAAAAAAACTTTTGAAAAAGAAATTGTTGGCGTAACTGCCTGTTTTAACACATTTGCCCAATCTTGATGAACGAGAAAAGGAACAATAAAATATAAAAGAAGACTTAGACATAAAAATTTAAGAACAGATGCAATTTTTGTATAAGAGAAATGAATCAGAAAAATAATTAACACAAGAACAAATGCGCTCGAAAAAAACCAAATGGGAACTATGGGAATAAGAAGATGCAGTACTGCTCCGACGGCAGAAATGTCTGCTCCGATATTAAAGACAATTGCTGGAACGGAGAGAAATAAAAGTACATACAAAACCCATTTTGGATAGTGTTCTTTGATTGTTGCAGTAAGACCTTTTCCTGCGACAATTCCAATTCGGGCGCACATCTCTTGAATCGCAGCCATAAAAGGAATTGTTAAAAATGCAGTCCAGAGCTGTGTTAAACCTAATGATGCACCAGCTTGTGTGTAAACAGTAATTCCAGAAGGATCATCATCACTTGCACCTGTAATAAGACCTGGACCTAAAGAACGTAATTTTTCAAACCTCTTCTTCACCATTGAAGTAAAAAAGAAGTAGATATTTAAAAGAGTATCTCTCATTATAGTTAAAAAGAAGTAAAATAAATCAAAAGGGCATATCAAATAAATGCAGGTTATATCAAATAATGTCAAACAATATATTGAAAAAATTAATTTTATCAAATAAAAAAATGTAAAAAATATCTGCAAAAAATTACGAACAATGGACATCTACACAAAAGAAGAAGCGCAGAAAAATAAAGAAAAAATATTGTTTGAAATAGAATCAGGTGCAGTATTTGTGTATCCGACAGATACCATCTATGGAATCGGCTGTAATGCACTCGACTCATTTGCAGTAAGAAAAATTCGACAAATAAAAAAAAGAAATGATAAACCCTTTTCAATAATTGCTCCGAATATAAAATGGATTGAAGATCACTGTATAGTTGATTCAAAAAATAAAAAATGGCTAAAAAAATTACCCGGTAAATACACTTTTGTTTTCAAACTGCGCGATAAATTTGCAGTTGCACGAGAAGTTTGTAATGGAACAATTGGTGTTAGAATTCCTAAACACTGGATAAGTGAACTTGCAAATACTTTGCATGTACCAATTGTTACAACAAGCGTTAATAAAAGTGGAAAAGAACATATAACACAGATAAACAAAATTTCTAAAAGTCTTGTAAAACAATTAGACTTTGCAATTGATGAAGGAATCTTAAAAGGAAAAGCAAGTACTGTTGTTGATATGATGAGTGGGAAAGTGTTGAGGAAGTAGTTTATGTTTCGTTGAATATTTCTTCTTGTAATCGTGCTATTTTATTATACGCCAATTTCGCTTTTGAAAGAGAAAGATTTATAAAAATAATAACTATATATTGGATGAACTAAAATGAAAATCGAATATAATAAAGAAGTTGACGCAACATATATCTATCTTAATAATAAAATTGCAGCAAAAAAAGTAAAGAAAACAATTCAAATAAATGAAAGAGTAAACTTTGATCTTGATAAAAACAACAAACTCATTTGAATAGAAATTTTAGATGCAAAAGAAATAATTTCTAAAGAAATTCTCTTGCAGAAAGCATAAATTAAATAAAATCCATTTTATTTGCTAAGTCCAAATTATATTTACCTTCTCTTACAACAAGAAGTGTTTCATAACTTTTGATAATCTGCGGAAAAATATCTCTTAATTTTTTAAGTAACAAAGAAAGATCTCTGTAAGATGCAACTTCAACTTCAAGTTCTACTTGCCATGGTCCAACACAGGAAATTACTGCAGTAACATTTTGTTCATTCTCGCAAAATGTAGCGATTGATTTTGTTGCTATTCCTCCATTATGAAGATAAAGAAGTACTTTATAAAATTCATAACCTACTATTGTTAAATCTAATGCTGGTCGAAAATATAAAATAATTCCATCCTTTTTCAGATGAAGAATATTATTTTTTATTGTTTTCACATTTTTATGTAATGTACGAGCAATTTCAATTAAACTTGCTCTCGAATTTTTTCCAAGCAAATAAAGAAGTTTACGTTCATCAGAACTTATTTTTTTTTCAACTGGATCCTGCTGAAATATATGTTCAATTCTTGTTGAAGATTTTCCCATTAGAAACCCTCTTGTAAAATATTCAAAACTTACATTAATAAGTAGATCTGAATTTTGAATATTCTTTCCATACTTCTTTTGGAGCTCAATTACAAACTGGTTACACATATGAGGTGTTTTTGCAAGAATACAAAGAACAACATCGAATTTTCCAACGCACTCCGCATACCACCAAATTCTTTGATCAGATTCAAGATCTAAAAAAAAAATTTCGCGAGCAAAATTTGATTCAAAACGAGTTGAAAGCCATAATTTCCAAACAGTCAAACCAAATTGAGAGGGATCAAGTAAACAAAAATACCCCTTAATAATTTTTTTTTCTTCCAGCTTTCTCAGATGATATTCTGCAATCGATCTTGAAATATGCATTTGTTTTGCAATAGAGGTAATTGCCGTTCTCGCATCCTTTTCTAAAATACACAAAATCTTCTTATCTATTTTAGATAGCACTATTTTATTATTTAAGTCCTTTTTTAAAGTCATAAAATACTCTTTTTTAATAAAAAAAGAAGGATAATTATTTAAATCTATCCATCGAAGAGGTTGCATGAACATAACAATCTGCAATGAACTAAAAGAAAAAGGTGTGAAAGTTGCATTTGCCATAATTAAAAATACAAATATTGTTAATAAAAATGCACAATTAGAAATAGAGAAAAAAGAATTTGTAGAAAAAATAGATTGGCTTAAAATTCATTCTTCAAAAATTTTAGAAGGGTATAAAAAATTATATTCTGACGAAAATGAACTCCCTCCTGCTCTTGGACTTCTTACACTCATTAAAAAAAATGGAAGATTTCCAAACATAAACACTGTCGTTGATAGTTATAATCTCATTTCTGCAAAAACCTTTTTTTCAATTGGCGCACATGATACGGCAAATATAAAAAAAGACATACGATTCATCATTACAACCGGAGAAGAAAGATATACTCCCCTCGGATCTTCAGAATTAAAAAAAATAAGTTCAGGAATGTATGCTGCAGTTGATGATGAAAAAGTTATTTGCTATTTAGATCAAAAACAATGTAATGAAACAAAGATTACAAAAGATACAAAAGAATTTTTGATATATGTTCAAGGAAATGAAAACACTTCTCAAGAAGATGTAGAAAAAGTATTACAAGAAGTGATACAAACAATATTAAGACATTGTGGGGGAACAGTTATCAACTAACTCTTTTTCTTAACTAATGCTTTTTTCAATTAATTTTCTTTTCATTCAAATGCTTCTTTTAATTTACTAAAAAATCCTTTCTGCGGATTAATATCATCGCCGGATACTTTTGCAAACTGTTCGAGTAATTCTTTTTGTTTTTTCGATAATTTTGTTGGAACCTGTACAATCGTTCGTACAAATTGATCTCCTATTCCCGACTCTTCAAGATGTTTTACTCCATATTCTTTTAATCGAAACAAGGTTCCTGTTTGTGTTCCCGTCGGAATTTTGAGCCTTGCTTTTCCTTTAAGTGTGGGAACTTCAATTTCATCTCCAAGTACTGCTTGTACAAATGAAACAGGAATATCCACATAAAGATCATCTTCTTTTCTTACAAATTGAGAATGTTTTTTTACATGAACGACCACAAACAAATCTCCTGCTGGTGCGTTTTTTTCTCCTGCTTCTCCTTCATGAGAAACACGCAGACTCATCCCTTCTTCAATTCCTGCAGGAATAGCTATGATAATCTTTTTTTCTTTTTCTGTTCTTCCCGCACCATTACATTCAGAACATTTATTTTTTATTACTTCTCCTACGCCTTTGCAATTGCTGCAAGGACCAGTTGATGAAAATAACCCAAAAGGCGTTCTTCGTGTAACTTGCTGATAACCTGATCCCTTACATGTTTTACAACTTTCAATATCACTTCCTCCTTTACCGTGGCATTTTGTACACTGCACTTGTTTTTCAAGAGAAATAGTTTTCTCACTTCCAAATGCACAGTCTTCAAGAGTTATTTCAATATTATATTGAAGATCTCTTCCCTTACGAGGACCACTTCTTCGTCCAGAGCCTCCAAAAAAATCTTGAAAAATATCATTAATATCAAAACCATGAAAATCAAAACCAGCTCCGCCACCTTGAAAACCAGATTGATCAGCAGTTCCGAATTGATCATATTGCTGACGAGACTTTTCATCGCCAACAACTTTGTATGCCTCATTTACTTCTTTAAATGTATCTTCAGCACCAGCTGATTTATTGAGATCAGGATGATACTTTTTTGCAAGCTCTTTGTATGCACGTTTGATTTCATCCTGAGATGCTTTTTCAGAAACACCCAGAGTTTTATAATAATCTTTTGCCATTGTTATTCATTTTCCGCAGTATTTTTCTAGGATTATATATTTTCATAATTATATATTTTTAGGATCACCTATTTTTATAATTACATGTACTCTTTCTTTTTTTCAAGCAGCTTTTCTAATTCTTTTTTTCTGCGAGTAATTTGAATATAATGTTTTGTTGCAAAAAATAAATCAACAATAATTATTGCAACAGCAATAATCCAAAAAGTGAAACGCGCAGTATTATTTGTCTGATACAATGAAATAAAAAAAAGAATAACAAACAGAGGAAGTAAAAATGAATTTTTTACACTCGTCGCAATAACATGACTATCTATTTCATGTCTTATGCGTTCAATATGAAAGTGCAAAGCATCAAGGCTTTTGCTTTTTTCCGTTTGTTTTTTCTGTTTCATCTACAACCTCTGCATCAACAACTTTTTCATTATTTTCATTCATACTTTCGCCTGATTCAGGATGAACTGCTTCTCCTTGAGCAGAAGCTTTTTGATACAGTTCAACGCTTGCATCCTGTACAAACTTATTTACTTCTTCTAATTTAGCTTTCAATCCTGAAACATCTTTCTTCTCAAGTAATTCTTTTAATTCACTAATACCTTTTTTAATGTTTTCTATTTTTGCGCCAGTTACTTTTCCTTCAAAATCTTTCAAAAGTTTTTCAGATGTGTACACGAGTGAATCTGCTTGATTGACTGTTTCAATTTCATCTTGCTTTCGCTTATCTTCTTCAGCATGCACTTCTGCTTCTTTTTTCATTCTTTCAATTTCATCTTTAGAAAGATTTGTTGTTGCAGTGATAGTAATCTTTTGCACTTTTCCAGTTCCTAAATCTTTTGCTGAAACATTGACAATACCGTTTGCATCAATATCAAAGGTTACTTCAATCTGCGGCGTACCGCGCGGCGCCGGCGGAATCCCGTCAAGCATGAAGCGGCCCAGAGATTTATTGTCCGCCGCCATTTCTCGCTCGCCTTGGAGCACGTGAATTTCCACACTGGGCTGGCTGTCCACGGCTGTGGAAAAAGTTTGTGATTTGCTCGTTGGAATCGTGGTATTGCGTTCAATTAGTTTGGTAGACACTCCACCCATGGTTTCAATGCCGAGCGAGAGCGGTGTCACATCCAAGAGCAAAATTTCTTTACCAAGGTCGCCTTGCAATTGCCCGGCCTGAATCGCGGCGCCGACGGCTACCACTTCATCCGGATTCACGCTGATATTCGGCTTCTTGCCAAAAAATTCTTCCACTTTGCGAAGAACCAGCGGCATGCGCGTCATCCCGCCCACCATCACTACTTCGTGTATATCTTTCTTTTCAAAACCAGAATCAGCCAAAGCTTGCTTCACCGGACCCATAGTTTTTTCTACCAAGTCGCCGACCAGCTCTTCCAGCTTGGCGCGCGAGAGCTTCAAATTCAAATGTTTCGGGCCGTCGGCCGTGGACGTAATAAATGGCTCATTGATCTCCGATTCTGGCGTGCTGGATAGTTCAATCTTGGCTTTCTCGGCCGCGTCTTTCACGCGCTGGAGCGACAACGGATCTTTAGATAAATCCACTCCTTCAGTTTTCTTAAATTCAGCTAGAATCCAATCTATCACGCGCTTATCAAAGTCGTCGCCGCCTAGGTGCGTATCGCCATTGGTTGACTTCACCTCTACGGTGGATTGCTCGCCATCATGCGAAATATCAAGCACCGACACGTCAAATGTTCCTCCGCCCAGATCGTAAACCACAATTTTTTGATCCTGTTTTTTATCAAAACCGTAAGCAAAGGCAGCGGCCGTTGGCTCATTGATAATGCGCATGACTTTCAGCCCCGCGATCTCACCGGCATCTTTGGTCGCCTGGCGCTGGGAATCATTGAAATAGGCCGGTACTGTGATCACGGCTTCGGTAATTTTTTCTCCCAGCCGCTCTTCGGCGTCCGCTTTCAATTTTTGCAGTACCATGGCGGAAATCTCGGGCGGAGTAAAATCTTTTCCTCCCATTTTTATCTTAATCTTATCGCCGTCGGCCACAATCTCGTAGGGAGCTACGGATTTGGTAAGCGCCACTTCTTTATCTCCGGCACTGCGGCCAATCAAGCGCTTGATGGAATACAGCGTATTCTTCGGGTTGGTAATTGATTGACGCTTGGCAAGCTGGCCCACCAATCGCTCGCCGGTTTTGGAGATCGCAATCACCGAAGGCGTCGTGCGAAACCCTTCTTTATTTTCCAATACCTTTGGCTGGCCGCCTTCTATGATGGCCATGCATGAGTTAGTGGTACCTAGGTCTATTCCGAGTATTTTTGACATATGTAAATTTAATTAGGAATTAGGAATAATGAATTGAATTTTGTCATTCCGACTCGCCTCGCTGAAGCTCCGGCGAAGCGGGCCGAAGTGATCCCGACAGAAGTCGGGAGAACGGAGCGGAGGAATCCCTTTCTTGTCCTGCATAAAAAGGATCCCTCGACTTCGCTGCGCTTCGCTCGGGATGACAAAA
>OBEQ011829149.1_pt1 | contig 19470 bp, 11 predicted proteins | sample 1670901 | NCBI WGS metagenome assembly OBEQ01 (sample SAMEA104232315, study PRJEB22302) | groundwater metagenome | biome: forest; feature: aquifer; material: groundwater | place: USA | collected 2011-08-07 | depth 5.4 m
AAGGCCCCGGCATTGATGTAGGTGCCGCCGCCCAGGGTACCGGGAATGCCGGCCAGATGCTGGATGCCCGCCATCCCCTTCCCCACCGCTTGCGTGACCACGGTGTGGAGCAGCGCGCCGGCCTGAGCCCGCACGCGGTTGCCCTCCCAGGTTATGCCATGAAAGGATTTGCCCGTGTAGATGACAAGGCCGGGATAACCGAGATCGGAAAAGACCAGGTTGGTGCCCTTGCCCAGGATGAAGGTCTCCAGGCCCTTGCCCTTGGCCCAGCCCAGGGCCTCGGAGAATTCCTCCGGCGTGGACGGTTCGACGAAATAGCGCGCGGGGCCGCCGACCTTGAAGGAGATGAGGGGCGCGAGAGGGATGTTTTCCCGGACGAGGATGGACATGACTGGAAGGCAAGGTAGCAAAGTCGCCGGAGGGGACCTCATGCGGATTTTTAACTTATAAGCAGCATGGACAAGGCGGAGATTGAAACCATCAAGGCGGCCAACCCCATCCTGGACGTACTCCGGGACTTGGGGCTCAACGCCATGAACAACCGCATCCGCTGCCTCAAGCCGGAAAACCACGCCCACGGGGACCGCACCCCTTCGGTCTCCCTCTGGCCGGACCGGGGCCAATTCAAATGCTGGGTGTGCGCGGATGTGAAAGGCGACGTTATCGATCTGGTGCGGCTGGCGCGGGGCTGCACCTTCCGCGAAGCGCTGGAATACCTGGGCCGTAACTCCCTGGGCACCGCGCCGCTCCCGCCCTTGCGCCGCGCGCCGCATTCCGCGGCATCGTACCCACCTTCCCAATCCCCTCATGGCTACCAAAGCGCCGAACCCGGTTCGGGATCGAAGCCCCTTCCGTCGCGCTCCCCTTCCGATGCCAAAGCTTCTTCGGGAACCCATTCCCACGCGCCCCTGTATCGCGAAGAAGGCCGCCCGCAACCGGAACTCAACCTGGACGCGCAAAGCTTCAAGGTCGCCGAACCCGCGCCCCCGCAGGCGCCGCGCGCGGGCGAATTGGAAGACGAACTTCTGCGCCTGCGCATCCTGCAAACCCTGATCGACGCCTGCCCACCTGTGTCCGGCAAGGTCGGACAATACCTGCAGAAGCGCCGCATCTTCCGCCGCACCTGGGACAAGCAGGGCCTGCGCATGATCGACGATTATGCCGGCCTCAGCCGCAAGCTGGAAGCCGCCTACGGATTCGCGGATCTGGAACGCACCGGTTTTTTCAATGCCGCGGGGCACCTGCGCTATTACCGCCACATCCTGCTCTTCCCCTATTACGATCCGCAAGGCCGCCCGGTCTACATGCAGGCGCGCGCCATCGACGCGGACGCGAAACCGAAGGAACTCTCCATGTCCGGGCACATCCCCATCCCCTACAACAGCCGCCTGCTGGATGGCGAGCCCGGACAGATCTACCTGTGCGAAGGGGTGATCGACACCTTGACATTGCTGGAACAGGGCTTCCCGTCCGTGGGCGTTCCCGGCGCGGCCAACTTCAAGCCCGCCTGGGCTTCGCTCTTCCGCAACAAGACCGTGCATGTGGCTTTTGATCCGGACGGTCCCGGGGAGTCCGGCGCGGCCAAGACCATCGAACGCCTGCAGGCCCACGGCGTCGAGGCCCGCCGTCTGGCGCCGCCTTCGGGCATGGACCTGAACGACTGGTTCCGCAAGGGGTAGTACGTTTTAGTATTTGCGTATCCATACACGTCGCGGATCGCCGGATCACCAGCATCCCTGGTGTACGGACTGACGGGGAAATAGGTATTCTTTCTCCGTGCGCGCCATTTTCATATCCACCGAATTGACTGCGATCGGGACTGCGATCGGTAATGTCTGCCGGATTGCAACGGGTCTGGCCGTGGCGGCCTTCAGTTCCCGGGCCTTCGCCAAAAGCTATGAGCCCTTCAACCTCGATGGATACACAACCACGTTGGAATTCCAGCTCCCCTGGGATGGCCCAGGCGCGGCCGTTTTCAACCCGGCCCATCTTTCAGAAACCGGAACTTTCGATGTCCGATTCGGAGCCCTCCGGGGTGTCTCCTCGGAATTGCTCGTAGCCTACCACCAGGCAGCCGTCAGGCTTCCCGGCCGATTGGTCGCAGGGCTGGGTTACCAGGGCAGCCCCAAACTTTTCCTTGGCGAATCCACCACCCTGTGCATCGTCTCCGGCTTCGGATGTTCCGGGAAAACGAACGACATCGACCGTTCAGGTGCGCTGTACCAGAGAAGCGTATGGCAACCCATGTTATCCTGGAGCCTGGATGATCTGCGGGGTACGGGCTACATATTGGGGATTGGCGCATCTGTGCCCGTACGTACGTTTAATGCCTATGGGGCGGTTTCCAGCACCTCCGCCGGCCTTGACCTGGGAATACAACTGCGAAGTCCGGCCACCCCGACCCACGAGTCGTTTCAAGCGGGCTTGGCCCTCATCAATTTCGTGCCGGCGCAGGCCACCCTTCCCAGAGATAATCCAGCTACGGAAAAGGAGTACTATCGATTGCCCTGGGCCGCTGACCTCTCACTGGGGTGGCGTTCACCGTCGGGGCGGTTCGGCCTCTTCGGAAGCCTCGATTCCCACCACTCCCCCGATCCGACGGAGGGACCTGTCGACGACGACGGCGTTTTCGGCCCCGATTTCTTCCAGACGGAGATTCAGGATTATGGTTTCGAGTTCCGGCCCATTCCTGCGCTCGGAGTGACTCTGGAAAGGACCTGGCAAGGGCATGTCATTCTTGGAGGCAATGCAAGAATACCCTTCGGGAATCGTTATGTGTTCGGCATCGAATCCGGAGTCACCCATGACAAATTATTCAAGAGTCTGGACAAAGGACACGGAATACTCTGGTCCTTTGCCTTGAATGTAAGCATGTGAAAACCGGACCCTCCGAGCCTTCAACCGCCTTGCGAACCATGCCTCCGAATCGCGCTCAGCGCCCGACGACAACCGCCGCGGTCTTCACCAAGGTGTCCCCGGACCGCAGCATGCAATAGTAGCTTCCTGGCGCCAGGGACTTCACCTTCACGCGGTAGCTGCCGGCCGCCTGTTCCCGTTCGCTCACGGCTTTGGAAACCAGGCGCCCTTGGGGATTCATGACGTACACGGTCACGGGCATGTTACGGGGGAGCGAATACGCCAGGGTCAGAGAATTCCCCTGCACCTCGCCCTGCAAGCGGATCCCCGCGTCCCCATCGGCAAGCGGCTTCGCCACGCCCACTGGGGGTTCTCCCGTCAGGACCAGCAGGGAAACTCCGGGCTGGGGCTGGGGATAATCCTTGGAAAAAGAATTGCCCGTCAATTGGACCGAATAGGTGCTGTCGACCAGCTTCAGGGAGCCGTCGGCGGCCAGGGCATCCCATTGGGCGCTGCTGGGCATGGCGGGCCGGCCCTGGTTGACCCAGGTGGTGAAGGAGTTGCTGTGGGTCTTGTCCACCCCGTAACGCTCGATCTTGATTTTGCCCGGCAGGAAGGGCAGGTTGTTGATTTTCAGATGGACCGTATCCGTGGTGGTCGCATAGGTGGGATTGTTTCCCGAACCGTAGGTGTGATCGTAGATGAGGATCTGGATCTGGCTCTTGGCGGCGTTGATGGTCGCGATGCCGTTCAACCCCTTGTCGGCTTTGGTGCCGCCCGTGAGCGTGAGGCTGGAATCGCCCAGCATGTGCAGCATCCGAAAGGCGTTGTACGAGGGCTTCTTCGCGTCCCGCTGGCGCAGCATCATGCCCATGGCCCCGGCGAAGGCGCTTGTTGAACTCAGGTTGTTCTCTTCGAAGATGTCCGAGACCACCCAGAAACTGAAGACGTCGGGCGGTTCCGCGCCCTGGTTCTGATCGGCGAACAGGGAATGGATGGCCTTGACCACGAAGGAGGCATTGGCCTCATCGTCGAAGTAGTTGTAGCGCGCACTGGCGTTCCATTCCGTCTGCAGGTTCTCCAGCTTGAGCGTCGGATAGCGCTTGAGGAAGATCCCGATGCCGCGGTTGCGGGCCGCGAAGCCGGTGGGATTCTGATCGCCTTCGTTCCAGGGATACTGGTGCCAGGATACGAAATCGACCTTGGTGCTTTTCTTGGCCGGGTTCGCCAGGTTGGCGGTCATGCAATGGTTGACGAACCGCTTCAGCAGGCCGGAGGTATCGGACAGGGCGGAGGCGGGACCGCCGATCTTGATGTCCGGATCCACCGCGATGGCGCCTTCCGCGGCGTAGTCGTACATCTTGAAGTATTCCTCTTCCGTTCCCGTGAAGAATTGCGGCTTGATGTCCGGTTCGTTCCAAACCTCCCAGCGCCAGGCCTGGATCTCCGGGGCGCCGTAGCGGTCCTCGCTATGCTTGATGATCTCCGTGACCAGGTTCTTCCACTTGGTATAATCCTTGGGCGGGGTGACATTGGCGGGAAAGCCGTTGTACCAGCACGATGTGGTGGTGCCGGAGGCCAGCGCCCCGGGCATGAAGCTCAGCTCCACGATGGGCTTCCAACCCAGGGACACGATGTAGTCCATGATGGAGTCGTAGTTCTTCCAGTTGTAGACCGGGGTGCCGTTGTTCTCCTTATAGATGCCCACATCGTCGTTCAGGATGCCGTGCGCGCGCACGGCCTTCATGCCCAACTCCGTCTTGGCCAGGGCATAGGCGGACTTGATGTTGCCTCCGTACCCGGACTTGATCACGGTATAGAAATGGTCCGAACCCACGCACTTTTCCCAGAACCGGTTGAGGACCGAAGTCCCCTTGCCGGCGTCCACGGCGATGGCGTACGGCGTGGCCGCCGCGACCGAAGTCGCCCCCGCGAGAATGCCCAATGCCACCGCCGTCAAAACCGACCTTCCCCACAACGAAGCCTGAAGCGTCATCTCCCCATCATCCTTCCGAAAATGTTGGCGGGTCCCCACCCCAAGGCAAGAAAAAGTAATCGGCACGACATGTGGGCCTGCTTCCGAAATTCCGGCGCACCCATTCCATAGGATACCCCAGGCCCGAAGATTCGCCTTGTCGGCTTTTCCGTAAAGCCCCAAACGCACCGTTTTCAGGCCCCGAAACCGTTTCATCGGCGTTCTAACCCCAAATATCCCCGATACCTGCACGTTCACAAGTGTGAATAAAAGAATGCACAACGAAAAAGGGCCGGTCTTGCGACCGACCCTCTGATTTTTCCACCCGGGCCGAAGCCCGGTCCCGATGTCCTCGCCCCAAGCGCGGCCCTCGTTTATTCCAAACGCTTTGAAGCGTTCGAGCTGTACTTCTTGATGAGTTCTTCGCCCACGTTCTTGGGAACCGGGGCGTACTTGAGGAACTCCATCGTGAACTCGGCCTTGCCCTGGGTCAGCGAACGCAACTGGGTCGCGTAGCCGAACATTTCCGCGAGCGGAACTTCGGAATTGACGATGGTGAAGAGCTGCTCTTCGGTGGATCCGGTGATGACGCCGCGCTTCTGGTTGATCTGGCCCACCACGGAGCCCTGGAACTCCGTAGGCGTAGACACTTCGAGCTTCATGATGGGCTCGAGCACCTGGGGCTTGGCGCGCGAATACGCGTCGCGGAAGCCGCCGCGGGCCGCCAACTGGAAGGCGATGTCGCTGGAATCCACGGGATGCATGGCGCCGTCGTTGACGACCGCGCGCACATTCACGATCGGGAATCCGATGATGGAACCGAATCCGAGACAGGCCTTGAAGCCCTTGTCGCAGGACGGGATGAATTCGCGGGGAATGGAACCGCCGACGATATCGTCGACGAATTCATAGTCCGGCGGATCCGGGACTTCCTCGGTGGGGACGATGGGTTCGATGTAGCCCATGACCTTGGCGTACTGGCCCGAGCCGCCGGTCTGCTTCTTGTGCGTGTAGTTGAAGTCCGCGCGCTGGTTGATGGTTTCGCGATAGGCCACCTGGGGGCGGCCGGTCGTGAGTTCCACGCCGTATTCGCGGCGCATGCGCTCGATGTACACTTCAAGGTGCAACTCGCCCATGCCGGAAACGATGGTCTGTCCGGATTCTTCATCCAACTTCACGCGGAATGTCGGATCCTCTTTCGTGAAGCGGTTGAGCGCCTTGGAAAGGTTGGCCAGATGGTCGCGGTTCTTGGCTTCGATCACGAGATCGATGACGGCGTTGGGGACGTGCATGGAGGTCATGTTGACTTCCAGGGTGCCGTCCGTGAAGGTGGTACCCGTGGCGCAATCGATGCCGAACAGGGCGACGATATCGCCGGCTTCGGCGCTCTGGATTTCGCCCATTTCATTGGCATGCATACGGACGAGGCGTCCGACATTATGCTTCTTCTTCGTGGTCATGTTGAAGATGGGCTTGCCTTTGTCCACGCGTCCCTGGTAGATACGCAGGTAGGTCAGCTGGCCGAAACGGCCTTCTTCGAGCTTGAACGCGTAGCCCACGAAAGGCTTGGTCGCATCCGAGTACATCTCGATCTTCTCTTCGCTCTTGGTGGTGATGTCCAGGGCGTAGTTGGAAACGTCGTACGGGGACGGCAGGAAATCCGTCACTCCGTCGAGCAGGAACTGCACGCCCTTGTTTTTGAAAGCCGAGCCCATGAACACCGGGGTCAACTCCATCTTGACGGTCGCCGCGCGGATGACGTCCTTGAGCAAGGTGAGGGGGATTTCTTTTTCTTCCAGCACCAATTCCATGAGCTCATCGGAGAAGATGGAAAGCGCGTCCAGCATGATGGTGCGGCGTTCCTTGGCGGTTGCGGCCAAATCGTCCGGAATCGGAATTTCGGTGATGGTTTCGCCGTTGGGGCCGGAGAAGGTATAGGCCTTCATGGTCAAAAGGTCGACCAGGCCGTTGTGCTTGTCTTCCAGGCCGATGGGGATTTGGACCATGACGGCGTTGTGGCTCAGCTTGGTGCGCAGCTGTTCCGTGACGCGGTAGGGATTGGCGCCGGAACGGTCAAGCTTGTTGATGAACGCGACGCGGGGCACGTTGTAGCGGCGCATCTGGCGATCCACGGTGATGGACTGGGACTGCACTCCGGAAACGCCGCACAGAACCAGGATGGCGCCGTCGAGCACGCGCAAGGAGCGTTCCACTTCGATGGTGAAATCCACGTGCCCGGGGGTGTCGATGATGTTGATGTGGGTTCCATCGGACTCGGCAGGATCCAGATAATAGGCGGACTTGGTCCACTTCACGCGGGTGGCCGCGGACTGGATGGTGATGCCGCGTTCGCGTTCGAGATCCATGGAATCCATGGTGGCGCCGACGCCGTCCTTGCCCTTCACTTCGTGGATCTGGTGGATCATGCCGGTGTAGAAAAGGATACGTTCGGTCAGGGTGGTCTTGCCCGAGTCGATGTGGGCGCTGATACCGATATTCCGCAGATTGTCTAGGGGTCTCATGGCTATGTTTCCAAAGTAAAGGGTCGATTTCTGGAGCCGACCAACTTAGTAAAAACGCGGCATTCGGCCAAGGGACGCGCGCCTAAGCCGCCAAATTCGGCTGATTTACGAGCGGAGGCCGCCATGGAGAACCAGCGGGATCCCAATTACCTACAAACGTCCCAAAACCGCACCATCGAGAGCCGCATGACGGGTCGGCCCGGGTTCGGGCCTGGATCCCGTCCCGGGTCCGGGGCGGGGTTCAGGTGGCAGGGATGTGCTTAGGGGCCTTGTTGAGGATGATGTCGAAAAGCTTGTCTCCGATGCGGTAGCGCTCTTCCATGATCAGGATCAGCTTCTCGATTTCGAACAACTCGGTCTGGGTCATCGCGTCCAGGGAGTCCAGGATGTTGGCCAGGAAGCCGCTGCCGCCTGGCGCCTGCTTCTGGAACCGCTTGAGTCGCTCCCGGTAGATCTTGATCTTGAGATCGGTCTCCAGTCGCTTCTGCAGGAACTGGGAGCTGCTGATCATCTCTTCCAGGAAATAGGTGAGGACGATTTCCTCTTCCAGCACCCCGAACACCTTGTCCACCCGGTACATGCCCAGCTTGCGGCGCTTGAGCCCGCGGATGGCGTCCGAAGCGTGCTGCAGGGTGATCTCCAATTGCTTGATGTACTCCTCCAGCTGCCGGATCATCTCCTTGGGCTGGAAGGGCACCTGGCGCGACAGCTCTTGTAGTTTGCGGAAGACCGCGTGGGCCTTCTGGTAGTTGCCGTTCCGCATCCGGCCGAAGAAGGGGCGGTTCTTGATGAAGATGTTCGCGAACATGGCGCTCCGCCTCAGGCTTTCTTCTTGGGTTTCCGGTCCATCCACAGCATGATGATGTCGACCACTTCCAGGCCGGAGAAGGACACGGAGTCCTCCAGGTTCTGTTCGTAGAATTCGAAATCGCCCTCGGCCAGATCCATCATCATGAACATGGCCTCCATGCCGTCCTTGCCCCGGTAGGAATTCTTGTAGACGCGGCCGTCCTTGAGCACGATGCGGCCGGTGCGCCGCCCGCTGACCAGTTCCAGGATGCCGGACTTGTGCCCCAGCGCCAGATATTGCAGCAGATCGTGGAGGGGCGTCTGGGCCAGGTTGCCTTGCAGTCCCGCATGGACGCGCTTTTCCGGATTCACGGCCGGATCGGGGGTGGAACGCAGGATGGACGTGAATTTTTCCGTGAGGCGCTGCACCATGGCGATGTCCATGGCGGCCTGCCCTCCCGGGGAAAGCTTCCTGCGCCGCAGCCAATAGCCTCCGGCGCCGAGCGCGGCGATTCCTCCCAGCAGGGCCAGGATCCACATCAGCATGGGGTACCCTGAGGGTTACGTTCCGGACTGGCGCCTAGATACAGTGGCGATCCCTTTCAGCTTGCGGAGCAAGGTCATGGTCTTGTCCAATTGCTCCAGATCCGAGACCTGGATGCGGAAGCGGTTGCGCACCTGATCGCGCACGGTGACGATTGAGGCGCGCTGCACGTTGATGCGGGCCTTGGAGAAGGCGTCGGTGATGTCTCGCAGCAGGTCCGGACGATCCTTGCCGGCGATCTCCACCACCACCTCGAATTGCTGGCCGGCTTCGGTCTTCCATTGCACGGGGATGATGCGCTCCTGATCCTTCATCAGCAGCATGCCCTCGGGGCAGTTGGAACGGTGGATGGAGACGCCGCGGCCGCGAGTCACGTAGCCGATGATCTTGTCGCCGGGCACGGGATGGCAGCAGGTGGCGTAGCGGATCAGCATGTTCTGCATGCCCGAGACGAGCACGGAATTCTCGGACTTGGGCGGGCGCTTGAAGGTGAGCCGGTCCAGGACGCTGGGCTTCTTGCGGTTGGGATTCAGCTCCTGAACGAAGGTGGACATGGCGCCCAAAGTGATCTCCCCGTGGCCGAGCTTCTCCCACAGGGAGTCCCAGTCCGCGACCTGGAACTTGTCCGCGAAGGGCTTGATGTCGTTCTGGATGGCGGGCGGGATGTGCGCCTGGCGGAACTCGCGCTCGAGCATCTCCTTGCCCAGCTGGATGCTGTGGGCGATTTCCTCGGTGCGCATCCAACGGCGGATGGCGCTCTTGGCCTTGGTGGTGGTGGTGACCGACAGCCAGTCCTTGGACGGACGCTGGGAATCGGACTTGAGGATCTCCACGCGTTCGCCGGTCTTCAGCTCTCGGTGCAAGGGCACCACGTTGCCGTCCACCTTGGCGCCGATGCAATGCAGGCCTATCTCGGAATGCAGGGCGAAGGCGAAATCCAACGCGGTCGCGCCCTTAGGCAATTGCACCAGATCGCCCGTGGGCGTGAACACGTAGATCTCCCCCGAGACCAGATCCCCGCGGAAATACTCCATGAACTCATGGGAGTCGGTGAGATCCTGCTGCCATTCCAGGAACTGGGTGAGCCACTTGTTCTCTTTGCCCAGGGTCTTGGGCGACGCGCCTTCCTTGTAGCCCCAATGGGCCGCGATGCCCTGCTCGGCGATCAGATCCATCTCCTCGGTGCGGATCTGGATCTCGATGGGCTTTCCGCCCGGGCCGATCAAGGTGGTGTGCAGGGACTGGTACATGTTGGACTTGGGCGTGGCGATGTAGTCCTTGAAACGGGACTGGAGCGGCGTCCAGATGGAATGCACCAAGCCCAGCACGGCGTAGCAGTCCCCGACCGAGCGGACGATGATGCGCAGGGCGTAGAGATCGTAAATGTCCTCGAACGTGCATTGGCGCGTCTGCATCTTCTGCCAGATGCTGAACAGGTGCTTGGGGCGGCCGAAGACCTTGCCTTCCAGATCCACCTTCTTGAGCGCGTCCTTGACCGGGCCCAGGATGCCGCGGATGTATTCCTCGCGCTCCAGGCGCTTCTCGACCACCTTCTTGACCAGGTTCTTGTAGGCATCGGAATTCAGGTGCTTGAAGGCAAGATCCTCCAGCTCCCATTTGATCTTGGCGAGACCGAAGCGGTGGGCCAGGGGCGCGTACACTTCCATGGTCTCGGCGGCGATGGCCTTCTTGCGCTCCTCCTGCATGTAGCTGAGGGTGCGCATGTTGTGCAGCCGGTCCGCGAACTTGATCATGATGACGCGGATGTCCTTGGCCATCGAGATCAGCATCTTGCGGAAGGTCTCGGCCTGCTGATCCGCGCGCGACTTGGATTTGATGGCGGAAATCTTGGTGACCGCCTCCACCAGAAAGGCCACCTCTTCGCCGAAGTGGCTCTTGATCTCCTGGGTGGAATGGCCCGTGTCCTCCACCACGTCGTGCAAGAGGCCCGCGGCGATGGTGACCGTATCCATGTTCAGATCGGCCAGCAGCTTGGCGACCTCGAAGGGATGCTCCGCGTAGGGCATGCCGGAGCGGCGGAACTGGTTCTTGTGGGCGATCATGGTGAAGTCGATGGCGCGCTGGATCAGATCGCTGTTGAAGTTGGGGCTGCGTTCGGCGATGTAGGCCAGCAGGTTTTCCTTGGCCCTATCCAGGCTGCGTTCCATCTCCGGAGCCTTGAGGTCCAGATCCGTCGCGGTGCCGTCTTCCGGCAGGGCCGCGGCTACGACCGGAATGGTCCCATGCGGATCCGCCAAGGTGTCCGGCAAATCCGCGGGGTCGACGAGTACGGCCGGGATGGCGCCTTCGCCCGCGATGATGGCGGGAACGGCGTCGGCGGAGGATCCAGGTTCAGCCGGAATTCCGGGAGCGGCATCGGCAGGAACGGAACGCGGATCCAATGCCTGCGCTTTTTTTCCGGAGCCTGGTTTCTTGTCCATGATCGCCACCGTCCCGGCGCGGAAAAGCGCCGCTTGGCATCAGCCAAGTCTTACTAACATAGCACCTTAAATCGGGAAAATCCAAGAAATTATGGCGTTTCGGAACCTATTGAGTAACAGGTACGCGCCTTCCGAGGGACGTGAAGAAGGTTTGCGGCCGGCCCTTGGGGAGGAAGCGCGGGAACGATGGGAAAGGGCCCATCCACGCGCCCGCGGACCGGTCTGGCGGGACCTCCGCTTGCGAACCCGCGGCGGCATGGGATCCGAGCGAAACCTGTCCTTCCCGGCCGTCGAAAACGGAGAGCGCCGGACGTGCGTTCAGTTGCAGATCGAAAAGCCCACGCGAGGTTCCCAGGTAGGCCTCACCCGTGGGCTCCCACCACATGGAGCCCTTGCCAAATCCGTCCGGAGTCCCAAGCACCAAGGAATCGATGGCGCGCAGGTAACGGGATTGGCCGTCATCGGACATGGGGAAAGGGCTTCCGCCGCCGGGAAATTCCGTAAAGGCCGTCTCCACGACGATGATGTCCTTGGCGTAACGGCCGGCCATGAAGGCCGGATTCCGCTGGAGGTCGGAGAGGGTACCGTTCCACAAGGGATAATAGGATTGCCCGATCACGTCGTAGGCGATTCCGGATTTCCCCGCGTTGTCGAAAAACAATTTGGTGGCCGCGGTATCGCCCCCGCAGGCGATATGCAGCGTGATGCGGGGCATGGGACCATCGCCCCGTCCCGCGTGTAAGTGAACACGGAATCGATCAGACGGGCATGATCGAGGGCGGCCCAGGCTTTTGGGACGCTCTGGGCGCCGGGGTCGGCCCAGGTGTCCGAGTAATGGAAGTCGAGGAGAAAACGGAACCCCTTGGCCTTGGCCTGCTTCGCCAGGGCCAAAGTGTAAGGAAGCGAATTGGGAAGATCCGTAGGCGTGTGAAATAGGCGCAGGCGGATATAGTTGTACGCGTGCTTGCGGAAGATGTCGAGACCGGGCAGAGCCCGGCCTTGGTCCTTGAATTCCCTTCCCCCGTCCTCCTGCTGCTTGAGGAAGGAAAGTTCCGCGTAATGGCGATCTGCATTGTCGTGCCCCCCGGAAGGGGAAGGTAGCGCCGAAGCGACCTCCGGGAGGGTACGGATTCCGCAATCAGCCCCGTATATTGGCCAATGCGAAAAAACCGTCGCGGCAACTGCCGCGGAAAAAGCCCTTCAAGGCGAAAAGGTCCGGACCTTGCGCTCCACCGCGCGGCCATCCAATCCCGCCTCCCCTCCGGCGTGGCCCCCGACGATCACGGCATTCCCGGCTTTGCGCAAGTAGGGCTTCGCCTCGCCAAGGATAGCCCCGTGCCCTCTTCCCCTTAAAGCGGAAACGCCCACCGTGAACGCGGCCGTCGCCGTGGACTTTTCATCGAAGATGTCGATCAGGGTCAGCCGCGCGGTGTAGTTCCCGTCGGGGAGATGCAGGTTCGCCACCGTGTCCCGCAAGGCGCTGGGATCGGTCCGTTCCTCCGTGCCCAGGGACGCGCCCGTCATCTGGGGCGTGTTGAACACCTCTAGCTTATACGCGAAGGGAGGCGATTTGGAACTGTCCACTTTCCAGGCCGCGGTCAGGGCCCCGGCCTGATACTCCGCCGTGAGCGTCGGGGTCTGGCCCGACAGCGTCGGGGCGTCTGCGAAGTCGCTGGTCAGGGTCGCGCCGCTGACTATGGTCGCTTGCGTGCTACCTCCGGTCCTGACCATGAAAGCGTCGCCGGCAGCTCCCGCAACCGCGGCGTTCCAGGCCGGCAACCCGTCCCGTTCCCGCGCGCTGCAGTTCTTGATCCCCACCCATTTGCCCGCCAGGTTCTTCTTCCAGGATGGTCCCACGCGCATCTCCCGGGTCTGATTGGTGCCGAGGTAATCCTCCAGGAAGCTGTATGTGCCCGCGGGAATAGTGATGCCCGCTTTCGGATAGCCCCACGTGGCGGTCCGGTACCATTGGTTCTTCGCGCCGTCCCGGAACCACATGCCCCAGGCGGTCTGCGCAGGGCCGGTGTCCCAGGTCTTCAAAGCGATGGTATAGGTCTCCCCCACCTTCCAATCGAAGGGCCACATTGACTTCACGCCCGTGCCTTCGCCGCCGAACCCGTCCACCACCACTTCGGGCCGCTTCCAGATCATCGGGATGGCCTGGTTGGTGGGCGTATCCCACAAGGAGAAGTGCAGATGCTTGTAGAACGTCTTGCCGTCGTTGCCTCTCTGGCCTGGGGTCATCTGCAGCCCGGCGTAGCCGTCCGTGCCGAACCATCCCAGGGCGCAATAATACGTACCCGGAGTCTCCGTTGTCACGGTCACGTCCCGCAGCAGGACCGTGCCCGCGGGATCGGAATAATAGAAGGTGACGTACGGCGCGTTCGCCGAGGCCAGCCCGATTGCCAGCCCGAGAACCAGCGCCGGCAGGATCAGGAGGAGTATTCTCCCCGCCCTCAAAGGCCATTTTTTATGGTTTCCCATTCCACTGGACGGTTGCTTGTTAACCTGCATGTTTCCCCCTTCGTCTGCATTCATCATACGGGGTATGCGCGGCCACGGTGATTCCAATTCCGATTATGGATTTACCCTTTCCGATTGCCGTCCCGGGGCTGGAAAATGGATCCGGAATTTTCCGGGAGCGGTGAACCTGCACCTCAACCGCAACAACTAAATCCACTTGCCCCTCCCGCATCGGAAAAGCCCCTCCGGAGGAACCGGAAGGGCTGTAAGGCCTAGTGTAGGGGCACTACACGGTATTTCCGGATATCCGCTTTCGCGATTTTACGCTCACGCGTTACGCTGGATTCCGCTCAAACCCAAGGCTGGATTTCCTTCAAGCCCTGGGCTGGGATTCGGTCATCCCTTCGGCTTCAGCCGGCGCAGGTTGGCGATGGCGGAATCGGCTTCGCCGATCAGGAACTCCAGTTCCGACGCCTTGGAAACGGCTTCGGTGATCTTCTGCTCCTCTTCCGCGGCGTTGCGGATGCCGGCCTTCAAATCCTCGATCATCAGGCGCAGGCTCTGGATCTGGCCTTGCGCTTCCTGGATGCGCACGCGCTCCAGCGCCAGCGCCTGGAATTTCTCCTCCACGTCCGCCATGACGGTGAGGATTCCGTCCACGGATTCACGCGTCTTGACCACCATGCCTTCTTCGGCCTTGAGTTCGACCAGGCGATCCTGCACGGACTTCATCAGCACATGCAGGGATTCCACCGAGCGGCGCGCGTCCTGGATGACGCTCTTCTCGCTGCGCAGGATGGCCATGCGGGCCTCCACGTCCTCAACGGCCTTGAACACGTCGCCCATCTTGCCGTCCAAGGCGGTAATCGCCGACTGGCGCTTTTCCAGGGAGGCCATGTTCTCTTCCATGGCCAGCAGGAATCCGTCCACGGTTTTGAGCCGCTCCTCGGCCTTCTTGAGCGAGGCGTTGTGGCCGGCGATCGCGTTCAGATTCGCGCCGATGTCGTCCTGCAGGCCCTTGAGCCGTTCCTTCTCCGAGGCGAAGCGCGCGAGTACGTCCTTGTTTTCCCCGGCGATTTTCTGCCGGGACTCTTCCGACTCCCGCGCCGAATGCCGATAAGCCTCCAAGGATTCCCGGATCTGGGCTTCCTGCTTGGAGACGGCGTCCTTCTGTTCGGCGATGCGCGCGAAAGCGGCCTGCACCTCTTCGCGCAGACGATCCGTTTCGCCCAGGCGGTTTTCCAAGGATCGGACCTTTTCGCCGTGCTGGTACAATTCGCGCGTCCGGGCTTCCATGGCCGCGGCGCTCTCCAGGATCCCGTCGATGCGCAAACCCAGCGCGTTCAGGGCCGGATGACGGGCCACCTGCTCCTGGATCTTCGCGTCCGTCTCCCGAATCAGGGATTCCATCCTGCCCATCTTGCCTTCCAGCACCGAAAAGCCGTCCAGCTTCCCTTCCACGTCGCGGATGCGGTTCTGGGTCTGCCCCAGGAACGTGTTCAATCCGTCCACGCGCTCGTCCACCTGGGCGATCTCATCCTGCCTGTTCTTGAGGAACTCCAGGTTGTTGATCACGGTTTCGGATTGCTTGCGCGCGTCCTCGGTCAGTCCGCCCAATGAGGCCATCTCGCTCCTGCGGGCCTCGAGGGTCTCCATGGTGCGGTACAATTCGCCTTCGCCTTGGCGGATATCCTCGATCTTGCGCTCCACCTTCTTGAGTTCGTCTCCCAGATGCGAAGCCACGGACAATTCCTGCTGGAAGCCCTTGACCCAGTCTTCCAGCTTGGCGATCTTGCCTTCCAGCTTTTCCACCGAGTTCCACTGTTTGTGGATCCGCTCCACCTTCTTGTCGATGCCGCTCAGGGCCTCCTGGAACCCTTCGATGACCTGCTTGGCGTTCTCCAATTGGCCGTTGTTCTTCAGGATGGTGTTCATGGTCGCATCCATGCCCTTGACGATGACGGCCGCTTCCTTGGCGCGGTTGGAAGCTTCGTCGATGGTCTGGCGGCTCTTCTGGAACTCCGTCAGCTTGGACTGCACGTCCTCGCCCAGGCGACCCATCTCCTCGATGCTCGACTTGCTCTGCTTCAGCAAAGATTCGAAACGTTCCACCCGTTCCAATCCGGACTTGCTCACCCGCAGCCGGCTCTCGAGAGCCTCGATGTTGCCTTGGGTCTTGGCGATCAGCTTGTTCTGCTGGCCCATTTCGCGGACCCTCTCCTCCATCTCCCAGAAGAGCGTGGTCAGTCGGCTGTTCTCGATGTTGGCGCGTTCCACCACCATGCGCTGCTTGCCCAGGGATTGCACCTTGGAATCGATCCAGGCGCGCTGCGCGCCCACCTGATCCATCAGCGCCTTGAGATCGGCGACTTCCTTCTGGCGTCCCGTCGTCTCGTCGATCTGCTTCGCCAGGATCCGTGACTGGCCGGTCATCTCCGCGATCTTGCCTTCCAAATCCCTGGCTCCGTCGCCGGCCTGCTGGAAGCGCTTCTCCAATTGCTTCAAAGCCTCCAGATCGGGAATGGGCCCCACCACCGTCGCGGTGGGGATGCCCTGCTCATCGCGCAGTTCCGTCACCACCGCGCGCACCGCGGCCTTGAGATCCTGGTCGGCGCGCAGGGCGGCGTTCTCGGAAAGCATGCGCAGCAAGGTCTCATGGCCGCGCTTGAGGGTCTCGTTCTCGCGCATCAGGGCGTCCAGTTCCGCGCGCATGCGGATTTGTTCCGCCATCAGGCCCATGGTCTCCTGGGTGGAACCGGCGTTGAGCGCCAGCAACTCCGAAGGCTCGGCCGGACCGACTGAACTCCAGGAGGTGTCCGAACCGGTCTGTGCCGATTCCGAGTCGCGGTTATCCGTATTCTTCCTCATGTTCACTCCGTTATGATGAGCCAACCGGCGGGTCCGTCTTCCAGACGCAGGCTTTTCAGTTCCGAACTGCGCTGCGCCCCCTGCGGGCCGTCCGCCAGGTAGTCCTGGCGGAAGGTGATCTTGGCCCGCGCATAGCCTTCGGCCTCGATGCGCGGTTCCCGTATTTCCATTTCAATCCTGGTCTTGGATTCGAATATCTTGCGCTTGCGATCCAGGAAGGACTGGCGATCCCGTCCCATGCGATCCTTGAATCCGGGATCGTAATTGGCGGAATAGGCGTCGATGGAGCGGCTCATCCAATCGGAACGCCATTTTTCCAGACGGGCCAGGATGGCCTGTTTCGCGTCGGGAGGAATGGCCTGCAGGCCCAGTTCGGGAAAAGCCTTGGATTCCTTGGCCACGTAGTCCGCGGCGCGTTTTAGGATCTCGACGCGCGCGGCGGAATCGGCCTGGGTGCGGCGCACATGCGCGGCCATGACGGAAGGGTATTCCCGCTCCATACCCGCCACGTCCATCTGCCGGGTCGGATCCGGGGTCAGGGAGTCGGGAAGGACCACCACGGGAGTTCCGATGTCGGCATAAGCGGAAAGCGCGAGCACATCCTCATTGGCCAAGGACATGCAGCCATGGGTCCAGGTGGGGAGCTTGCCGGCCTCGACACCGTGGATCCAGATGCCTTTACCGGTCTTGCCTTCGGCTGCGTCGCCCGGACGCGGATAGTTGAGGGTGAAGACGAGCGGTCCGTAGACCTTGCCCTGGGTCTCGCCGTTCAACAAGTCGATGATCCAGAAGCGGCCTTCGGGGGTACGCAGATCGCCCGTATCGCCCTTGTCACCGGAGTTGCGGCCGATGGCCATGGGAAAGGCCGCGGTGCGATCCCAATGCTTACCATCGCGCTTGTAGACGTACAAGGTGCGGTCGCGCTTGCAGGCGATGAGGCAATAGCCCTTGTCCGGAAATACGGCGGGAGCGGGAATGGCTTCGGCTTTGGCTGCGATGGGCGCGGCAAGGGAAGCGACCGACGGACCGGTGGGTTCGGAGGCCGGAGGGGGCGGAGGTTCCACCGTGGTGATGGGTACGACCGGCGCGGGCTTGAGAGCGGACGGCAAGGCGGGCGCTGACGAAGGTATAAGCGGTGAAGCGGGTAGCGTAGGAACTGCCGGGACCGCGGGAATGGAAAGCAGCGGCGCTTCGGATTTGAAATTGTCGGTGAAGGAAATATCCTTGCCGAAATGATAGAGCAGCGCGCCCAGGATCAGCACCGCCGTAGTGGTGGCCCAACGCCCGAGCCGGGTCTTGCGGGCCTCCGGCGAATGCCAGCGGAAAATCCCGTCGAGGCGATCCGGATCCCGGAACGCATCCGCTACGGCCCGGTTATCGCGCCGCACGCTCCAGGATACCAGGGCGAGGTGGACGGTTTTACGGAAAAGGAAATCGGGTCGGAGATGGAGCCTCATGCGAACATGATTATAGTGCAAGGCCGGGGTCCGGAACAATTGCGGTGCTTGGGTTATCAGGGTTTGTGACGGTTAAAAAATAGCAAGGCAAGTTCCGGTAAAAACCTTATCTCGGCAGGAACCCAAATCTCATGCGGAGCGGGCGTCGATAATGCTGGCACAGGGGTATGCGGTAATGCCATGAAATGAAAAAGCCCCCCGGGGCTACCGGAAGGCTTTTCCACGCATCTTACGATCCGCCTACGCGGACCGGCCGGGTCTCAGCCCAGACAGATGTCTTCGATATCGGTGCTCCAGCCTTCCAACTGCTTGATCCGCGAGGGATGCTGCAGTTTGGCCAGGGCCTTGGATTCGATCTGGCGCACGCGTTCCCGGGAGATCCGATACTTGTCGCCGATTTCTTTCAGGGTCTTCACCAGGCCGTCGTCCAAGCCGAAGCGCATGCGCACGATGGCCTGCTCCTTGGCGTCGAGCGATGAGAGCACGCCGTCGATCTGCTTCCGCAGCATGCGCATGTTGACGCTCTGCGACGGCTTCTCGGCGGACTTGTCTTCGATGAACTCCGAAAACGTGTTGTTCTGATCGCCGGTGACATAGTCGTCCAGGGAAATCGGATCCTGGGACACGTCCATGGCCAGCTGCACCTTCTTGATGGAGCAGCCGACCTTGGTGGCGACCTCTTCCGGATTGGGATCTTTGCCCGTGGACTGCTGCAGCTCGCGGCACACGCGCATCACCTTGCGGACGATGTCCAGCATGTTGGCCGGCACGCGCACCGTTTTCGCCTTGTCGGCGATGGCGCGGGTGATGGATTGCTTTATCCACCAAGTGGCGTAGGTCGAAAACTTATAGCCCTTGGTATAGTCGAAGTTCTCCACGGCTCGGATGAGGCCGCTGTTGCCTTCCTGGATCAAATCGATCAGCTCCAGGCCCTTCGAGGTGTACCGCTTGGCGATGGAGACCACCAGGCGCACGTTGGCTTCGACGATCTCCTCTTTGGCGCGGTCCCGCACCACTTCCCATTGTTTGATCTTGCGCAGGCGCTCCAGTTCCTGTTCGCCCGTGCCCTGCTCTTCCTTATACTTGCCGACCAGGCGGTCGATCTGCTTATGGTTGAGCTTGAAGGCCACGCAATCGTTGACCAGGCGCATTTCCAGGTTCTCGTGTTCCGAGGCCAGGGCCTGCTGATCCCCGCCTTCGGTGCGGACCTCCTGGTACTTCTCGCCAATCTCCTCCAGCTTGAGGAAGTTCTTGCGCATGCGCATGATGGCGGCGATGGCCTTTTCCTTCTCGGAGTCGTACACCTTGGGATCCGTCCAGGCGTCGTTGTCGATCTGGAGGATTTCCTCGATGCGCAGATCCTCTTCCACCACCTGGCGGCCCAGATCCAGGACCATGGCGACCATGCTCTTGGAGCGGAAGATGATGGCGCCGATGCGCTTTTGCACTTCTTCGATGCGCTTGGCGATGTTGATTTCCTCTTCGCGGGAAAGCAGCGGGACCTTGCCCACGGAGTTGAGGTAGACCCAGGTGGGGTCGTTGTAACGGGCCAGCT
>OBEQ010040506.1_pt1 | contig 19468 bp, 21 predicted proteins | sample 1670901 | NCBI WGS metagenome assembly OBEQ01 (sample SAMEA104232315, study PRJEB22302) | groundwater metagenome | biome: forest; feature: aquifer; material: groundwater | place: USA | collected 2011-08-07 | depth 5.4 m
CCGCACACCCCCATCCCGCGAACCGCACACGCAGCACCGCAACGACCAGGCGCCCGCCCCCCCCCCACCCCCCGCCACTATTTTAGACGCGACTGGCGTCTTTTTTGTTTAACCTATAAATCTCTAATTGCGAGAGCAAGAACATAATGGTAGATTCTGCCCCGCGGTTTTTATTTACCCGAGTAGCATGAAGACCATCACAAGAAGAGCCATCTTTCACATCTGCCACTGGCTTATCTAACATATTGTGTCCCAAAAACCAGCTGTGCCAGCGCTCTGCCGCAAGAACCCAACCCTTTTGTTTACTAGCACGATATGCTGAAGCGCACGCTAAAACGGTTAATCCAACATCAACTGGTTGTTGATCAAACATGGCTCGCTCTTTGCCTCGTATGTACCATCCATTTGACCCAATTGGAGCAGCTACCATGTGCTCATTGTGTTCAATTTCGGTCTGCGTAAGTACCCACGATAATGATTCAAGCCCAGTTTTGACTGCACTCTTGTCTTTAAGCACTCTCCCGATTTCAATGAGACCATACGGTAACAGTGCATTTGAATAGGTTAGATATTGCTCAAACCATGTCCATGTCGGCTCGGCATTTTTAGCATATAAATGAGTCAGTCGCCCTACAATGCTTTCGGCGGCAGCTTTGGCTTCGGTATGCCCTCTATACCGACGCAAAAAAGAAGACAAGCCAAGCAAACAATAGGCTTGTGCCCGAATCGATTCTAAGCCAGCCATATGAGGCAAAGCTCGATCAAACAGCTCTTTGGCCAAATCGCGTAGTCCTTCCTCTGGCCCAAACAAAATACACTCACCGAGTCCCCATACGGCCCGGCCAAAGCTATCATCTGAGCCAACATCATCTAGAAAATGATGATTAAAGCTCATCAAATTATGCATCAAACCATCTTCTCGTTGAGCCACATTAATATAGGATAAATAGCGCCCAGCCATCCTCAGCAACGGCTCGGAATGACGCTTGGTGGTATGTAGGTAGCGCACAATTAGTACCAAAGCCCGGGCGTTATCATCTAAACAATACCCGTGCCGCAAATCAGGCACCCCAAATCGTGCATGTTGCACCACCCCCAGTTCAACCGTTAAGCGCTTAAGAAAGGTTAATTTTGGCAGCCCCCCTGCCAGTGACTGGTTGTTCATCGCAGCTTCAATCGCACCTTACGCGCCACAGTTTGAGGTAGGCGTGAGATTAATGATCGATCTACAATGCTAGAGAACAAATCGAGGTGTTTTAGGGCTACATTGTCCCAGGTCATTTGCCGTCCATATGCATAGGCCTCGGTGCGGATTTTAAATGTCTCCTCTGGGTGCTCACACAAATAAATAACCGCTTGAGCTAACTCAGAGGCATTTTTGTAATCTACTAACATGCCACGATATCCATCTAGCAATTCTTCAGCGTAAATGTAGGGAGTGGAAATACAGGCTAATCCTGCTCCAACCGCATACGCCAGGGTACCAGAGGTAATCTGATCTGGGTTTAAGTAAGGGGTAATATAAAAATCAGTGGCCTGCAAATACATAATAAGCTCATCTAAGGTAAGGTAGCGGTTCTCGAACCGCACATTCTTAGTTAACCCCAGTTTTCTGACCATGGCACGGAGTTTGCGACGGTATTTTTCGCCCTCAAATCGCTTAACCACCGGATGGGTTTCGCCTAGCACTAAGTAAGTCACATTTGGATATTTGGCTACAATTTCTGGCAAGGCCAGAATGGCATATTCAATACCCTTACCCTGGTTAATTAATCCAAAAGTAGAAAGCACAATACGCTTGGCTAACCCAAGCTCGGCTTTACCTTCTGGATCAGCTGAAAATGAAATATCGGGTACCCCATGCGGAATGACTACAATTTTATTTCGATCAATGTGATAAGTATTTTCCAATCGATCAGCAGCAGCATGAATCATCACCACTACCGCTTCAGAAAGACTGGCTATTTGTTGCATAATGGCTTTGTGTTTTAGATTAGGGTTTGGCAGCACCGTGTGAAACGTAGTGACCACTGGTTTTTTAAGCAATTTTAAGAACGGTACAATCATCTCTCCATGCTCCCCACCAAACAATCCGAACTCATGCTGCAGGCAAACCAGCTCAGCCGATGACTGGTTAATGTAATTGGCCACTTTTTTATAGGTAGAAAAATCTTCTTGGTCAAAACGGAACTTTACTTCCCACGGGTAGGTATAGTTCTCGCCAGGTGGATTAACCGCCACAATCTCGGCTAGAGAACGCGGGTTTAGCACATTAATTGAAGAAGTAAGATCTTTAGTAAACGTAGCAATGCCGCATTCGCGCGGAATGTAGCTGCCAATATAGATTACTCGAACTTTGCGTTCGCGCTTGGCCAACTGTTGTGCATAGTTTATTGTCATGCCAATTTCTCTGTTTGTCGATGCCTGCTCGGCTGTGTACCATACCTCCTGATTATAGCAGAAAAATGCAGGTACATCGACTAGTTTGGGTATTACTATTTAATAATCAAACTTACGGGTTTACACCCGTGAGCTTGTGGTTCCTTTCACCTAATGAGGAACAATAAACCAGAAATCTTAAAAGCCGTAAATCCGAAAACCATCAGTCATTTCGAGGCTTTGCCGAGAAATCTCGTTTGGATTGGCACCGACGGGATCTCTCACTCCCGCCTGCGGTGAGCGCAGTCGAATCCGTTCGAAATGACCTAAGAAAAGAGTTTTGGATTTACGGCTTAAAAAATACTGATAGTTGGCTCCAAGCACATATTTGTGATAAAATTGGATCAATACGTGTTAGGAGACTTGAATGTCTGGTCACTCTAAATGGGCTACCACTAAACATCAAAAATTTGCTGCCGATGCTAAACGGGGTGCTGCATTTACCAAACTGGCCAACATGATTACGGTAGCCGCTCGCGAGGGCGGTGATGCTGAATTCAATTTTAAGCTGCGGCTGGCGGTAGAAAAAGCCAAGGCTGCCAGTATGCCTAAAGAAAATATTGAGCGAGCTATTGCTCGTGGAGCTGGTACTACTGATGGTGGAGTGGCAGTTGAAGAAATTGTGTATGAGGCCTATGGCCCAGGTGGGTCTGCTCTAATTATTACTGCCACCACCGATAACAAAATGCGGGCATTTACCGATATTCGTACGGCCATTACCAAGCACGGTGGCCGCATGGCTGACACAGGCTCGGTATCGTATCAGTTTGACCACAAAGGGTTAATTATTGTTGAGCATAAAGCAGAGGAAGCAGACGCAGTGCAGTTTTTAGCTATTGATTTAGGTGCCGATGATGTTGGGAGCAACGGGGAATTAACTCGAGTTATTACGGCGGTGCCTGATTTACAAAAAATCCACCAAGGATTGCTCGATGGCGGGCATAGCGTAATTGAAGCTAAGCTTGATTGGATTCCTAAAAACGGCTTAGAACTCAGTGCCGAGGATCAAGAAAAAGTAGACAAAATCACTGATGCACTCGATCAACTCGATGATGTGTCAGATATTGCAACTAATATAGCCTGATATACTCACTCTGTTCGTTAGTTTCTCGCATATGCTCGCAACAATATTTGCTTTGCTCGTTAGTTGCTCACTTCCGCTCGCAACAATAAAAGACTAGAGCCCAGGCGAAACATTGCCTGGGCTCTTACTGAGCGTGAAGTATTACTCGTTTTCCACCGATTTCTTCTCCTTAGACTGGGGATCCCACACAAGGTTCAGTACCGGCCCGCTTGGTGAAAGTCGGATGGTGTTCCCTTCGAGATTGGAAATCCGTGCATCTAAGGAATAGAGGAAGTCGAGCACCGGCCGAATGTGCTGATAGACCCATCGATACAACGTTCCATCAACCGCAAAAGCGGTCACGATTATCTTGGTTTGGCCATCCTTGTTCAACTGCGTAACCATCTCGTGGAGCAAGCCGACTTCATCGGGGTGAGCTGAGCATACTGACCAAGCCGGTGTTTGAGTTAGTCCAGAACGGAATCTCCATCCAATCTCGAACCGCGGCCTTGGTATCGATTCTCCTCCAGCAATCTGTGCTTTGCAGTCTGCAGGCAACAATGGACGTCGCACTATTGAGTATGGATCCATTTTATAGCTCCTTTTCTCTGAGGAAGGTCCTTTGAAAATATTACGATGTGTATGTGCTGCTATCTTGCCTGTTATATCATCATTTTGCTTGTTGGTCAATGTTTGGATACGGATTTTGTACGGGCAGATCGATACTGTATACTGATAAATCAAGGAGCACTATGAGAATTCTTGGTATTGATCCAGGGACGGCTATTATTGGCTACGGCATGGTGGAGTGTTTGCGAGGTGAAATAATGGCCGGAGCACACCATGCATTTTACGGATGCATTACCACCGAAAAAGACCGCTCGGCTGATCGAAGATTGTCAGATTTATACGATGGCATGTCTAGTTTGCTCCGTACGTATAAACCAGACATTATTGCCATTGAAAAACTGTTCTTTGCCAGGAACGTCACTACCGCCATGGCCGTTGGTGAAGCGCGTGGAGTGATTTTGCTGGCTGCCCAGCAGGCTGGCATTGAAACCATTGGGTACACCCCTATGCAGGTAAAACAGCAGGTAACGGGGTATGGCAAAGCGGAAAAAAAGCAGCTTAAAGAAATGGTCAAAAAAATAATGCTACTGGAAACCGAGCATGTAAAAACTGACGACGCTTGGGATGCCATTGGCATAGCGCTCACGCACTGTTACCTAACGGGCTTGGCCATTCGGCCAGAGTTTATTGTGCCGCATGTAAAAACAAAAAAATTAAAAACCGTCTGAATCATTACTAGCATCTCTGGCCTATTTTTTTTATTTTTTATCTTTAATATTTAATATGGAGGGGATTTGCCAAGACTGCGACAAAACATTGTCACCGGCGAATGGTCGGTGGTTGCTCCAGAGCGGGCCAAACGGCCTGAAGAATACATTCGTCCATTTGGAAGCACCTTGCTGCACGATAAACTGTGTCGTTTTTGCCATGGGGGAGAAGTGTGGCAAACCCATATTGCTGGTGCTGGGACAAACCATGTTTACGTGGTGCCAAATAAATATCCGGCATTTGCTGAGCCAGTAACGCTTGATGAAACCGGTCACCATTTTTACTCCGAGGGTTGGAGCAGCGGAGCTCATGAAGTAATTGTGATGCTTAATCCGAGTGATACTTTAGAGGCCATGAGCCCACAGCGTCTAGCTGAGCTTTTAGGAGTAATGCAGGAGCGCATTCGACATCATGACAATGATTCATCAATTGAAGCATTTGTTCCCATATACAACCAAGGTCATGAGGCCGGAGCCTCTGTGGTGCATCCTCACGCTCAATTTTTTGGTACCAGTTTAGTACCTCCGCGCTTGCACCATGAATTTTTTGGCTCTACACGATATTTCCAAAAACATCATTCATGCGTTTTTTGTGATATGACTACATTTGAACTAAAGGATAATGCTCGAATTATTGCAAAAAACGAAGGGGCTATTGCTTTTGCCGCTTATGCCCCCCGATTTCCTTTTGAAACCTGGGTTGTACCCACTTCTCATGTATCGGCTTTCTCTCACGTCCATCACAAAACGGTTTCTAGTGTGGCCAGAGCCATGCATCAAGTATTACGAGATTTAAACACTAAATTGTCTTATCCACCCTTAAACTGGTTTGTGCACACTGCTCGTCATGTAGATCATCATCTGAACTTATCATACCACTGGCATATTGAGATTACACCACGCCTTACCACGTACGGTGGCTACGAGCTAGGGAGCGATATGATTATTGATACGGTGCTTCCTGAAGTTGCGGCTAGATTTTTGAGAGACTGAATTAAGCACATGACACAATCAATTGATAACTATCGCTTAAAGCACCTGCTAGCACTCCCCGATTTACATCATGACTCAATCTATAGCTTAATCGGACGAATGAAATCGACTCTCGATTTTTTTCATACCAACCAAAACTATCGTCCGTTAATCCCTTTTTTGCAGGTGTATTATTTGGTGACCAAACACGTGGCCGAGAAATTTTTGCATAAGGGATCGTTTCGCTATCACACCGCCATGGAGCAGCTCGATTTGTATTTTGGCTCGCTCTATTTTGAACCCCTGACTGCCTATCTATTAGATAAAGAACACAAAAGCCCATGGAAGACCTATTTTGAGTACGCTGAGCGTCCTGATGGGTTGCCATTTATCCACATGTTACTAGGGATTAATGCACATATTAATACTGATTTAGTGACCACCCTGGTGATGACTAAATATCGTCATCACAAAGACTATGCACTAGTGAACAAAATCCTAGCCCAAACCATTATTGAAATTGTGCGATTCTTGTTTTTGCATGACCCAGATTTATACTCAGTTGGGGGGATTATTTTCCCTAGTCTGTACCAACAAGCATTCAAACATACCGTGATTGGATGGCGTAAGCAAGCGTGGGAAAATGCTCAGGGGTTAACTCCGAAGCAATTTGAGCACTATTATCCGGTGCTCTGTGAACAAACCGAGCAAATTGGCCATGATTTAATTACCATTTTTAGCGATATGCACATGAGCAATCATGTGTCTGATCGTATTACTAAATTGTACGATTTGCGGGTGAGCTTACCCCACCGTTAGAACAATAATGGCGTCTGCTTTATTCATCTATAATGAGGGTAACGAGTACGAAGTTTTATTAATTCGTCGAGACGGTAATGTGCCTGAACTCAGAGCGCACCAATTGAAACAGACTTTTAATATCAGCCCTAATACTTTGGCGCTGACCGTTAAATAGCTGACGCAATTGTTCTAATTCTTCCTTATCAAAAGCCATGCTACTCCTTGTAAGAACATTACTCTCTGGCAGAGATTACACGTCAACCACAATGATACTTCTTGATAATTTCTAATTTTCTGGCATAATTGAGCACAGTCCTTTACTAAAACTCTAAGAGGTCCACCATGCGCTTTTCAGTTCGTCAGCTTATGCGCTACTCCCCACTTTTTCTCTTGCTCAGCATATGGGCTGCCCTCGCCTACTTTGTCCATACTCATGCCCCAGAGCTCCTTGCCCCGGTGGCCACAGTTCATGGCGGATGCGCCATAATCCAGGGAATCGGCCTGATTATGATGTTTGGCAGTGTAAGCATTGCAGCGCGTATGTTTGTACGTCGCGAATTGCCGCCTCAAGATTTTGACCCAAATGCCCAACCTTTTTACACACCTGGTCTTTGGATGAATCGAGTAGGCTCACTGATCCCACCAGTCTACACATTGTGGATTTTGTGGGACAAACGGAACTGGGGTTTATGGGGCTACTGCATAACCGATGCAGCTGTGGCATTAGGTTTTGCGGTCTATATGACCGAATGTGCCAAATTTTTGGGGCGCTTGATTATCCGTAGTAAATCTTCTCCCTTTTGATAGCTCTTCACCTGTTGTGCGGGGCTTTCTTTTTTTGACGTTTTACCCACACCCACCAGCCAAATATAACTAGCCCCAGATACCACGGAAAATACCCGCCCTTAGGCCAGGTGCTTGAGATATGGGGAATACCTGATGCTTTATCAATTATCCACAGCATCCCGTGGAGCGGAAAATACAGCAATCCAAGTAGTTTTAAAAACGGAGTAGCTGGAACAAGAGCTAGAATAACCAAGGATAATCCAACCAACATAATTAAGGGGATAAGCGGTAAAATAAGGGCATTGGCTAAGGGGGCACTGTAGGCAAACTGGCCAAATACTCCGAGCAAATAGGGGAGTGTCGCCAATTGAGCCCCTAGTGTTTCGGAGAAAATGGTGCGAAGCGCTCCCAGTTTTATCTTTCCTAAACCTTTAGCAATTAATGGTCCCAGTTCAACTAAGCCAAAAAACGCCAAAAATGACAAGGCAAACCCAGCATCATCCTTAACTACAAATGGGTTAGCAATGGCCATTACGGTGGCGGTAATGGTAATTAAAAAAAGCGTATGAGGCGGGCGGCCAAGGTACTTACCAAACAACACCACAAAGGCCATAATGGCTGCCCGCACAATGGAGCTAGGAGCTCCGGTAAAAATTACAAATACCCCGACCAACATTGCGGCCACCAGTATGGCTCCCTTTTTTGGGATAAGCCCAGCTAAGGCCAGTGGCCACAGGGCAATAATAGTAAGGTTATAACCAGAAACTGCAGTTAGGTGAGATATGCCTAAAATGCGAAATTGATTTGCCACTACTCTTGGCAGTTGCCCTTGGTCACCAAACAAGAGCCCCAACAGTAGCACTCCTTCTGTCCCTGGCAGAATACTGAGCACCCGAGCTCGAATAAGTGCTTTGAGATCAAAAATCCAAGCCGCTATTTTTAATCCACGAGCATGCTGTTTTTCAAGTTTGAATTCTTTAATTGCGGCGGTGGCTTGCACGCCCTTAGCTCGCCAGTACCGTACCCCATCAAACGAGCCAAATTTAGGCAAGTAGTGTAGTTTGGTGGTAAATGACAGCTCATCGCCATAATTAAGGTGAGCATTATCCGGAAAATCAACTACGATGTGGGCGGTGCCAGTCAAATGAACAGTGCTTCCTCCATCGTGCATTTCTAACACCGTAATAATGCCACGTGGCCCCTGCTGGCGCAGTTGAAGTGGCCCCTCTAGCCACCCAACTATGGCAATATCTCGGCCAATTGGTGGGCTGACATTCCACACCTTTAAACTATGGTGCCAAGCGAGCATACCGAGAATAACGCCAATGATGGCCAGGATACTAACTCGAGCGCCTGGTTTAGGCCAGATCAATACCAGACATGCCGCAAAGCCAATTAATAGTACTGGCAACAGTTTTAGCCATGGCACTGCCTCAGCTAGTAAGCACCCACCTAAAAACCCTACACAAATACTACTAATAATACCAAGGCGTGAAGAAAGGGGCATAGCTCCACAGTAGAGATTCGGGGCTCGGCACACAAGAGTTGAATTATGCGCCATTTTTTTGCATAATGAGTCGGTCAAATCTAATCGGAGACCGTATGGCTAAGAAAAATATTCCCAGTGAAGAGTCAGATCAAAATCCTGTTGCAGAACCTAGCAATTCAACTGCACCAGCTGAAAGCGCAGACCAAAAAGCAGCAGAATACTTGGCTGGCTGGCAGCGTGCCCAAGCCGATTTAGTAAACTATCGCAAACGAGCCGATGACGAGAAAAAAATGCTGATGCAATTTGCTCATGGCGATATGATTTTGCAGCTTTTGCCAGTGTTGGATAATTTTAAACGCGCCGCCCAGCATGTGCCGCCAGTTGATGGCAATGATCAACTAAAAAACTGGGTTACTGGGGTGCAGTCAATCGAAAAACAGTTTGAAATGATTTTGCAGAGTAATGGGGTGACCCAAATTGTGGTCAATCCTGGTGACCCGTTTGATCCAAATAAACATGAAGCCATTACTTCAGAAGAATCTGATCAACAGGCCGATACAATCATTGCCGAGATTGAACCCGGTTACCTAATACATGACAAGGTGCTTCGTCCGACTAAAGTAAAAGTGGCAAAATAAGCTTTCCTATCAAAGGATGAGCATTATCAACGTCCTTGACAATATGTAAAGAATACTTTACATTTGAGATTGATTTGTATAATAACAAGGTTATTTATATACTTGAACTGGAGGAACTATGGGTAAAATTATCGGTATCGATTTAGGCACTACCAACTCAGTTGGGGCCGTAATGGAGGCAGGGGCTGCCAAAGTTATCCCAACAGCCGAGGGTGGCACTATTGTGCCATCAGTAGTGGCCATGAACAAAAATGGCGAGCGCTTGGTGGGCCAAATTGCCAAACGGCAATCGGTCACAAACCCCGAAAACACTATTTTCTCAATTAAGCGTTTTATTGGACGTAAGTTCGATGATGCTTCGGTACAAGAAGACCTAAAACACATTCCATACAAAGCGGTCAAAGGCCAGAACTCCAGCGTAGATGTGATGATGTCTGGCAAACAGTATACATCGCAAGAAATCTCATCATTTATTTTGGCCAAAATTAAACAAGATGCCGAGCACTATTTAGGTGAGCCCGTGACCGATGCGGTGATTACCGTGCCAGCCTATTTTGATGACGCTCAGCGCCAAGCCACTAAAGATGCTGGTAAAATTGCCGGCTTAAATGTGCAGCGCATCATAAACGAGCCAACTGCGGCCGCTTTAGCCTACGGGTTAGATAAGCAAAAAAATGAGAAAGTGGCGGTATACGACTTAGGTGGTGGCACTTTTGATATTACGGTGCTGGAGCTGGCCACACACGACGGTGAATCGAGTTTTGAAGTAATTGCCACCAACGGTGACACCCATTTGGGTGGTGATGATTTTGACCAAAAACTGATGCAGGAGCTATTAGATACATTTAAAAAGGATCAAGGTATTGATTTGTCTAAAGATGTGATGGCATTGCAGCGCATTAAAGAAGCGGCTGAAAAAGCTAAGATTGAGCTTTCAAGTACTCAGGAAACCGAGATTAACCTGCCCTTTATTACGGCTGATGCCGCCGGTCCTAAGCATTTGGTCATGAAAATTACCCGAGCTCGCTTTGAGCAACTGGTTGAAGATTTGGTACAGCGCACTCTTGAGCCAAGCAAAAAAGCTCTGGCAGATGCCAAGCTTGCTCCATCAGATATCAAAGAAGTCATTTTGGTGGGTGGACAAACCCGTATGCCGCGCGTTATTTCAGCCGTTAAAGAATTTTTTGGCAAAGAACCGAACAAAAGCGTCAATCCAGATGAAGCAGTGGCCCTCGGAGCCGCTATTCAAGGTGGCGTTTTAGGTGGCGATGTCAAAGATGTGCTGCTACTCGATGTAACTCCGCTTTCTCTTGGTCTTGAGACACTCGGTGGGGTAATGACCAAGCTGATTGAACGAAACACCACTATCCCCACTAACAAAACCCAAATATTTTCTACTGCAGCTGATAATCAGCCTTCGGTTGAAATTCATGTACTCCAAGGTGAACGAGAAATGGCGCCAGATAACAAAAGCTTAGGCCGGTTTGTGCTTGATGGCATTCCTCCAGCACCACGCGGCATCCCGCAAGTTGAAGTCAGTTTTGACATTGATGCAAATGGCATTGTACACGTGGGTGCTAAAGATAAAGCAACAGGCAAAGAGCAAAAAATCACTATTACAGCCTCTTCAGGACTCTCGGATGCTGAAATTGAAAAAATGCGCCAAGAGGCAGAGACGCATGCAGATGAAGATAAGCAGAAGCGTGAGCTTGTGGAAGCAAAAAATATGGCAGATAATATGATATATACAGCCGAGAAAACACTACGCGACCTTGGGGATAAAGCCAAACCTGAGCTTAAGCGCGCCGTTGAAGATGGGGTAATGGCGGTCAAAAATGTGCAATCTGGCACAGACACTGAGGCCATTACCAAAGCTACTGGCGCCTTAAGCGAGAGCTTATCAAAACTAGGATCTGCGGCCTACGAAGCTGGCCAATCTGAAAATGAAACACAGCCAGAACAAAATGAGTCGGACACGGATAAAAAGGATACAGATGATACCCCTGCAGACAAGGAACCAAACCAATAATGACGAGATAGTGCGATGAGCGGAAGAATCATCGCCTTCATCATTGGGTTTGTGTTACTGGTGGCAGCGGTTGGAATAGGATTTGTGATTATAGGCAAGCGTAATCCCGCACCTACTACGAGTCCAGGACCAACTACCCCTGCTCCATCACAGAGCCCAACCCCCACTCCCAGTACTACACCAACTCCATCCCCTTCACCCTCTAGTGCTCTTGACCCTAATTCTGTTATTGCTGCAGACCCGATAACAGCCGGCCAAGACGCAACGAAGCGCTACAACGCAGTTATATCCAAACTGACATCGTGGCCGCTATGGAAGCAAAATGCCCTATTTAGTGGGCTATTCATTGCGTTTGGCCCGACCCTAGAATACAACAGTGGAAACGAGGTATACGTGTTTGACAGCCCCGATGACAAAGCCAATCATTTTACCATCAGCGTAGCTCAGGGGAGCGGCAATATGCTCCGAGCTCTTATTCCGAAAGACGATTATCAGCCCGATGTAACTCCGATTAACCGTGATTTTTGGAAGATCAATTACGTTGAGGCATTACAATTTGCAGAGACAGAAGGTGGCACGGCGTATCGCAGTCAAAACAAGGTGACTAGTGTCGATGTAAACTTGCTCCGTACCACCCCAAATAACTTTTTGTACTATGTAGTCACCTACCACACCAAAAATCCAACCCAACTGCTCACTATAAAGATTGATGCCAAGGATAAGACACTTGTTAAAGAATGATCCATTACTATACTCGCGGGCTTTCAGATCAGGATCTCGGCGAATTAAGAATCTCGAATTACGAATTAAGGGTTTGCTTTACCGTAATTCCTAATTCGTACTTCGTAATTCATTACCCATCTTTCTTCACATCAGCAGATCGTGTATTATGGTAAGCTAAACAAACGAGCACAATGGCTAATAAAGATTATTACAACATTTTAGGCGTGGCAAAAAACTCATCACCCGATCAGATTAAAAAAGCATACCGCAAACTGGCCCACGAACACCATCCAGACAAAGGCGGGGGCAAGGAAGCCGAAGCCAAATTTAAAGAGATAAATGAGGCCTATCAGGTATTGTCAGACCCACAAAAAAAGATCGCCTATGACCAGTTTGGCAGCAGCGATTTTGCCAGTGGAAACAGTGGTGGCTTTTCTGGGTTTAATACCCAAGGGTTTGATTTTTCTCAAGGGTTTGGCGGAGGATTTGGCGATATTTTTGACTCGATATTTGGTCAAGCCATGTCTCAACTGCAAGTTGAGGTAGAAATTACGGTGGCCCAGGCGGTGTTAGGAGAAACACTGCATCTGCAACTTGATGGCAAAGCCATTGATCTGACTATTCCCCCTGGAACTGCAGATGGCCAATCATTTATATTGCGAGGCAAAGGTAGAGCGTACAGAGGTGGAATTGGTGATCTTATCATCACTACTCGCGTGCGCATTCCAAGGCACCTCTCCAAAGAGGCCCGCGAGCTCTATGAGAAATTAAAGCATTTGGAACGTTAGTACCAACCACAGAGAAACTCCAATTACTCCCAAAATGAGTACAAATTGTAAGCACCCACCTAAAGGGTCTGGTCCTCCGTACGGATGTTTTGGATCTTCCTCGGCCATAGAGCCTCCCTCTTTGCATTATAACCCATACTATGTTCAACCTCATCAATACAGACGGACACATGGTACCCTGTACCTGTACAGATGTCTAAGCTATACTAACCCATTATATTGGTAGAATAGGATCAGATGAAAAAACAGTGGACATTTGCCTTAGTTGGAGCTGGAGAATTTGGCAATTTTGCCACGTCTTTGCTGACACAAGCCCCTGAGCTAACCCTATCTGCTGTGGTAGACACAAATGAGGCTAAAGCAAACGCATTAGCTCTAATGTATCATGTTCCGGTATATACCTCGCTTGCAGCCCTGTGGGGTGTGGAGCAGGTCGATTTTATTATGATTAATACCCCAAATTACACCCATTATGAGCTTGCTAAAGAGGCACTACAGCACCATTGTGCCGTGTTTTGTGAAAAACCGCTGGTCATTGACGTTTCCCAGGTGCCGGAACTATTTGATCTAGCTAGTCCGGGGCAGCTCGATGTAGATATGGTACTGAGAGAAGCGCTCGGATATAAACACCTAAAACAACAGCTCGAAAGTTCACTTAAGATACCGCAGAGCATCAGGTTTGAAAACCATGGCACTGAAAGTACTATTGAATCTGAGTGGTACTGGGATGACAAACGTTCAGGTGGGTGGTTTTACACCGCAGCCATTCATTTTATTGACCTAGTATTCTTTTTATTTCCCACCGTAGAATTTACCCATGCCCAAGCTCATCTACTGCCCGGTAAGAATGATAGACCACGCGGCTACATCGCCCGATTATGGAATACAGAGACCTCATTTGAAATTGTGCATTATTTTGACACATCATATGAAAAAGCAGGCTTAACAGCCTCAATTAAGTTTGAGAAAGATCAGGTAATGCTTCAGGGCTGGGTGCCAACCAGTATCACCTGGCAACGCCAAACCCATCCTCCATTTCACCTGACAACGTCCAGACATGAGGAGTACATTCGGATGGTATCCAGACGTCTACGTCAGTTCTGTACTGGATTATCAACACAACAATCACCTATAACCCTTCTGGATATCACAAAAACAAGCACTGTATGTGAGCTTTTGCAGCACAGTGCTTTACAAAATGGGGCTATACTAGAGATCAGTCAGATACCATAAAATACCGGTTAAAAAAATTGTTACACAAATTGACCTGTGGTCGATTGTGAATTGATCTATGCTTCGCGTCTCGGTTTCACAACCAATCAATTATAAGAGTACGGGCTAAGCCCGGCTAGTCGGGGTCGTAGGCCGAGCCACCAAGTCCTGCGGCTGCCGAGGTTAACATAGAGTCAATCTTGGCTTCCAGCTTATCTTCCTGAGCTTTGATCTTGGTAGCGGTGATAGTTTCGCCAAAGCCTCCTTGGTCTTTTGAGGCAGAATTATTCTTATTGTCCATTTGTATCACCCCCTTCCAATGTTTTAATGACATATGTCATTATTCAGGGGCAAAATGGCACCTAAGTAGGTTTAGCAGAAAGTATCCTGTCTGTCAATAATTAGGGGACCAAAAGTTGGGGCATTGTAATGACTGGATGAGTTACACTGCTCACTCGCATTGACCAGGGTCAGAAATTATTGGATACTGATAAGTAAGAGCAATCAGTAAAGGAGTGGCGGTGCAGGGTAGCCCAAGTTGGGACGCGGTTATTATTTTAATCTATGTGATTGGGATTGGATACAACGTGATCCTGCACCGTGAACGGGTAGCTGGGCATATTGCCTCTGCCTACATTGCCTTGGCGGTGACCTCGGTTATTAGCCCGATTATGTTCGATTTTGTGCATGGCAATAAACTGCTGTTGAACCAGGTGTTTATTCAAAGTAACTCTTCACCCCAAGCAGTGGCGGCACTAACTTTTCTTATTTTGACCATTGTACTTTCTAGCTTTTTATCTATTATTCCAACTGGCCGGCGCAGTGATGATTTATCTACCATCGAATCATTTATATACAGCTTTTTGTGGGTAACGTTTGTTATTTCAAGCATCTTGTCTTTTTTACCCGAAGACCGTCGCACCGTATTTTTGGTGCAATCAAAGGCGCTCTCAGTTATTTGGGAATATCACACCTGGTGGCTGGTTATTCCGGCGTTTTTGTTGATCTATTCTGGTTTCCGCCGCGGCTCCATGCGCTCGAACTAGTCTGATATTTTGATTGCCAAATCGCGCTCAAAATGATATAATCTTCTCAAGTTACGGGTCGTTAGCTCAGCCTGGTTAGAGCACCTGCCTTTTAAGCAGGGTGTCCTGGGTTCGAATCCCAGACGACCCACCATTTTTTAGAAATATTTAGCTGAAATGTTTGTAGCTGATCAATCAAATGACCTGTTTGATGGTTCAGTCACCAACACTTCCAGTACATTCATATATGGCCTTTCAATACGACAAGGAGACAACCAATGTTTAGCTTTGCTTTCAGTGCCTTGAGGAAATCTCGGACGGCAAAACCCAAGCGAGATCCACTCTCCCCACTCAACTATCCATTCGAAGACCCCATGCCCAAGGTAGCATTAGGCATCATTAAAATAGGGCATGAAGCTGGCGCTGTAAGAATCTGGATCACCGAGCTAGTTCGGCAAGGGGTACCAATTGAAAACGAGTCTGTCGAAGGAACGAAAACACTTTCTCAAAGATGGCCAAGCTATCTTTATGAGCCGCTTGAGAATCAATACAGGAAGGAGTGCGAGCTAAGTTTAGATAAGAGCCCCGTGGAGCTAAAAGGCACCTTCAACAGCGATTTTGGTAGAATCGGAACCACTATCATTCCTAGCCCACAACGGCAAATCGTGCTTGAATTCTTACCTCCGGCATAGAAGAGACCACATCACCCAAACATAGCTTGATAGAGCCGCGCTTCTGCGGCTCATTTTTTTCATCAATTTTTTAATAGCTGCAAAAACACATCGGTCGGAATGTCTACTTTGCCAATGCGTTTAAGACGGGTTTTGCCTTCTTTTTGCTTTTCTATGAGCTTTCGTTTTCGGGTTATGTCTCCACCATAGAGCTTAGCGGTCACATTTTTACCTACAGCTGATATGTCTTCACGGGCCACAATTTTGCCTCCAATGGCTGCCTGTAGAGTAATTTCAAACAGCTGGCGCGGAATAAGATTCTTCAGTTTTGTCAGCAAGGCTCGGCCTCGTTCAGTAGCATGTGAGCGGTGTACAATAGCGCTCAAACTATCTACATCTTCTCCTGCAACCAAAATATTGAGCTTTACTAAATCAGATGCACGGTACTCTAACAAATCGTAATTCATAGAAGCATAACCAGCAGAGAGGCTTTTTAATGAATCGTAAAAATCGACAATTATTTCTGAAAGCGGCACTTCGTATTTTAATACCACCCGCTCCTCATCTAAATATGCCAGATCCCGGTATATTCCGCGGTGATTTTGCACCATATCCATTACTCCACCAATATATGCCTTTGGTGCAACCACCTCTGCTAGTGCCCACGGCTCCAAAATGTCCCTGATCGCAGTTACATCTGGTAAATCGGCTGGAGAGTGAATAACAAGCGTTTGATTTTGGGATGGATTTTCTTGGATCCCAAGCAGGGTCTGCTGGTCAAGCTCATGTTTGGAAAGCGGCCGGTTTAGTACAACCTGGTACGAAACTGAAGGAGTAGTAGCAATAAGGTCTAAATTGTATTCTCGCTCCAAGCGCTCTTTGACAATTTCCATGTGCAATAGCCCCAAGAATCCACAGCGGAACCCAAAGCCTAGGGCAGCAGAATTTTCTGGCTCAAAATGCAAACTAGCATCGTTTAATTTTAGTTTACCCAATGCTTCACGTAAGGCAGGGTATTGATCTGCATCTACGCTAAAAAGACCAGCAAATACCAACGGCTTTACTTCACGATACCCGGGGAGCGCCTCTGTGGCTGCGTGTGAGGCAAGTGTAATGGTATCACCAACAGGGGCTGACGAGACATTTTTAAATCCGGTCACAATGTAGCCAATTTCTCCACATGAAAGAGTTGGAGTACTAACAAGACGAGGCTTAAAGTTACCTACTTCTAAACTTTCTGTCTCGGTGCGCACCTGAATCATTTTTAGTCGATTATGGGCTTTGACTGAGCCGTCAAAAACACGGGCGTAGGCAATCACTCCGCGGTATGGATCGTATATGCTATCAAAGATCAGCGCTCGAAGTGGTGCATTGGCGCTCCCTTTTGGGGCAGGAACACACTTAACCACTGCGTGTAATATTTCTGTTACCCCCTGGCCCGTTTTACCAGAAGCAAATAAAATATCACTACGGGGAACACCCAAAAGATGTTCAATTTCTAATGCTACTTTTTCTGGCTCGGCATGAGGTAGATCAATTTTATTTACTACCGGGATAATCACTAAATTGTGCTCCAGAGCCATATAGAGGTTGGCCAAGGTTTGCGCTTCAATACCCTGACTAGCATCAACCAGCAAGATTGCTCCCTCAACTGCCGCTAAACTACGCGAGACTTCATAGGTAAAATCTACATGCCCAGGTGTGTCGATTAAGTTTAGTTGATATGCTGGTTCAGATGAAGAGTATGAAAAATTCATACGAACTGGTTGCAGCTTAATAGTGATACCTCGTTCTCGCTCAATATCCATCGTATCGAGTAGCTGCTCACGCATTTCACGCTTTTGAACCGTGTTAGTTACCTCTAAAAATCGATCAGCTAAAGTAGACTTGCCATGATCAACGTGTGCAATAATGCAAAAATTACGTATTGTATTCATTGTTAGCTGGTCTTTAGATATGCAATTAAATGACCCTCTTTAAGCTCGATTGAAGTGATACTGCCGTGCAGGACGTTGGCAACATAGGCCGTAATTGCTTCTCCCAATTTTGTGCGAATTTCATCGGTTACAAACGGAATGGCACGAACTCCACCTACTGTTACATCACGCACTTCAATGCTCAACTTCCCTGATGCATCAATCTTGGGCACAAATGCAATCATTACCGGTAGCACCACTCCGGTATCTGTTTCCCCGCGGATCTCTACTTGCCCTGGATGAATTTGTACCGAGGTATTTTTAACTTTTGACAATTGCAACTGACGTACAATTTCTGAGAGCTGTGAGTCGTTCAGGAACACCGTGTATACATCGGATGTTTTTAAAGAAGACGATACAGCAGATGGTGATGACGCTTGTTTTGATAAATTACTCACTGAACTTGCATGTGGTTTAACGAGGACCCAAATGACAGCCGATGCAATCAGAAAGAGTACGATTGCCCCCACAAATACCAGCCAGGCCGAACACCAACCAGTAGAAAGAGTATTCTGGTCTGACCCATCAAAAAACTCTTTTTGTGCCCCACGGTATGCTTTACTGTTCTTTTGCCGTTTCACTGTTTCGGCCTTTCTTAAGCTGCATCATCCATTTAAGCTCTTCGCATCCGAACCATTTGGTGATTAACCAATAACTAATAAATCCTAGGAGTGCTGCCGCTGTTCCTTGAGTAAGCAAACGTAGCACGCTTCTGGTACCAATTCCTGGCACATCTAGGGGCACCAATTGATTTGTATGTACCCCTTCACCCACAACCTGCAAGGTTAACCAGGCTACGAAGCCAGCCACTACACTGGCCAGGATCACCTGAGGCAAAGTGGCTATAAAATTCTTTGTCGGGCCAAGCCACTGTTTAGGGAACCACCAAATAAGTGCTAACGCCTGCACCCACATTCCAATAGTATAGGCGGCGGCTAGTGCCGCTACATCGGCTCGATTGCCGGCTGAAAAATACCCGAATTTGGGCAGTAAAATGGCTAAGATGATGGTCACGACTCCAGCTATAAAGCTGGCATACAGCGGGCGACGGGTATCTTGGAGAGCATAAAATGCCCTCGCCAGGATAAACACAATTCCTTGAGCCAAAAATGAGAAGCTAAACCAAGCCAGAGTGTTGATAGTACGGATAGTTTCTTCCCAATTACTGTGGTGGCCAAGCCCAACATAGAGTCGGGTAATTTGAGCTCGCAAAACAAATATCAGTATGGTCAGTGGAATTAAGGTAAATAGACTAATACGAATAGTACGACCAAGATAATGCTGGAATTGCTCCGGAGATTTTTCTGCCACGGCTTCAGATAATGTAGGGAAAACTGCGGTGGCCAACGAGGCTCCAAAAAGAATAGCCGGGGTGGTTTGAAAGTCATTGGCTAAGGAAAAAATAGCCAAAGCACCAGGGCGAAGGGTTGAGGCAATAACGGTAAATCCGAGTAAAATAATTTGGGCTAATCCCAGAGAGAACGATCGGGGGATCATTAATCGAAAGACCGGGCCAACA
>OBEQ010403743.1_pt1 | contig 19454 bp, 19 predicted proteins | sample 1670901 | NCBI WGS metagenome assembly OBEQ01 (sample SAMEA104232315, study PRJEB22302) | groundwater metagenome | biome: forest; feature: aquifer; material: groundwater | place: USA | collected 2011-08-07 | depth 5.4 m
ACCCCGGCGGCGATTTCGCTGTTGCTGGTGCATTTGAAACGGTTGAATAAAGGTTCGGCCCAAGAGGCTGCATAAATCAGGTAGGCCAAACGAATAGCCATGAGAAAAGAACTAGAAGAGCTCTTCGAAAAGATCAACGGAACTGCGGACTACAGTTATGTCGATTTTTCAGAAGTAAATGCAACCAATTATCTAGGTGAAAATGCATTGCATATATGTGTGCGTTGGGGAGATATGGCTGCCGTAAAGCTTCTTGTTGCGGAAGGCATAGATATCAATAAGCACGGTGAACATGGATATACCCCCCTTCACGAGGCATGTTCAAATGGAAATGCTGAGATCGTTAAATATTTAGTGGAAAATGGAGCGGATATTTTCGCTCGAACAGAGGGAGACCTTCCTTTTACGATTGCAAGATTAAACAGTAACGATGCGATTTGCGATTTGTTATCGCCACACATGAAAAAGGTGTCCGAAACAAAAGAGCCAAGCGTTAGCAGTCAGCATTTAAATGCGCTGGAGAATCGGATTGAGAAATTGGAGCAGTACCTTGAAGAAAAATGTGACAAAAAATCTGGCTAACCCAAGACGACACACAAAATTTATCTGCAGGTATCCATGAAAACCGTCGGTCAACGTAAGCAAGTACCCATCACGTTTTCAGCCTCTGCGGAGTTGCTGCGTGAGGGTGCGCGCTTCAACGATGAAATGCATCGCCTGCCTGGCGGCGGTAGTTCCTTGATACCTAAGGGTGTGCGTCGTTTCAAGAGTCATGAGGAGGCGAATCGTGATTGGCTGGAGTGCGTGGCGCGTGGCATGGCGCAGATTGCGCGGTCAAGACGATGAGCGATAACTATAGCCGTGCTGCGACACTGGTGGATTTGAAAAACCTGCTGCAGGCTTTGAACGCGCACGGTGCCGAGTATTTGCTGATCGGCGGTTATGCCTTGTTCGCACATGGTTACCATCGCGCCACGACGGATATTGACGTGCTGGTTCCCGCCAGCCGTGCGGCGGGCGAAAAAATTCGCGATGCCTTGATGGTGTTGCCGGATCAGGCCGCCAGGGAGATTGATCCGGCTTGGTTTGACGAGGGTGAAAACATTCGCGTTGCAGATGCGTTCGTGGTGGACATCATGTTGAATGCAAATGGCGAAACATTTCAGAGCCTGAAGCAGTATGCTGAAACGCTCGATCTGGATGGCGTACCGGTACATACGATCAACCTGGAAGGTTTATTGCGCACCAAACAGACCTTGCGCGACAAGGATGTGGCCGACCGCGCCGTGCTGGAGCATGCCTTGAGCATTCTGCGCAAACAGGCGCAATAGTGAAAACATTGGCAGAAAAATTGGCGCAGGGGCTGGCCGAGTTGCGGCTGGATTTGAGCGCAGAGCAGCAGATCAAATTGCTGGACTATCTTGCGCTGATGGCGAAGTGGAATGCGGTGTACAACCTGACCGCGATCCGCGATCCGCAGGCGATGCTGGTGCAGCACCTGCTCGATTCGCTGGCGATTGTGCTGGAGTTGCAGCGGGCATTGGCGGAGCGGGGCTCCCTCACCCCCGGCCCCTCTGATGGAACAACTAGCCATTCGACTAGGCGGCAAAGCCGCCAAGTCGCTGGTTATCCCGGAGGGAGAGGGGAGCAGCAAATCAGGTTGCTGGACGTAGGCAGTGGCGGCGGGTTGCCGGGGATTCCGGTGGCGATTGCGATGCCGCAGGTGCAGGTGACGTTGATTGATCCAGTGCACAAGAAGACGGCGTTTTTGACACAGGCCAAAGCGGCGGTGAGGCTGGATAATTTGCGCGTGCTGACCGGCAAGGCGGAAGAAGTTGAAACGGAGCAACGCTTCGATGTCATCACGTCGCGCGCGTTTTCCAGCCTGGCCGAGTTTGTGCAACTGGCGCAGCATCTGTTGGCACCTGAGGGATTTTTTGCCGCCATGAAGGGTGTGACGCCGGAGGAAGAAATCAGCCAGTTGTCGGCACAGTCGGCGCCGTTTCATGCCTATCGTGTGATTCCGCTGCGGGTGCCGGGGCTGGAGGCGGAACGTTGTTTGGTGTTGATCAGAAAGAAATAAAAACACAATAGAAAAGGTAGCGAGGCATGGCACGAATTTTTTGTATAGCAAACCAAAAAGGTGGCGTCGGCAAAACCACGACCACCGTCAATCTGGCCGCCGGGTTGGCGGCGCAGGGGCAGCGCACCTTGCTGGTTGATCTCGATCCACAGGGTAATGCAACGATGGGCTCGGGGGTGGACAAGCGCGACTTGAAAGCTTCGGTGTATCAGGTGTTGCTGGGTCTGGCGAATGTCGAGGCGGCGCGGCAGAAATCCGAATGTGCGGGTTACGATGTGTTGCCCGCCAACCGTGAGCTGGCGGGAGCGGAAGTCGAGCTGGTGGAACTGGACGAACGCGAAAAACGCTTGAAAGTGGCGCTCGCGGCGGTGGACGCGCAATACGACTTTGTCCTGATTGACTGCCCACCTTCGCTGTCGATGCTGACCTTGAACGGCTTGTGCGCGGCGCATGGCGTGATCATTCCGATGCAGTGCGAATATTTTGCGCTGGAGGGCTTGAGCGATCTGGTCAACACCATCAAGCGTGTGCATGCCCATTTGAATCCCGATCTGAAAATCATTGGCTTGCTGCGCGTGATGTTCGATCCGCGCATGACGCTCTCGCTCCAGGTGTCGAAGCAACTCGAAGAGCATTTCGGCGACAAGGTGTTCAAGACCCTGATCCCACGCAACGTGCGGTTGGCGGAAGCGCCCAGCTACGGCATGCCCGGCGTGACCTTCGACCCGGCCAGCCGTGGCGCACAATCGTATATCGAGTTTGCGCGCGAGATGATCGAACGTATCAAGACAATCTGAGACAAGCAGGAACATGAGCACAAATAAAAGACCCAAGGGACTCGGGCGCGGCCTGGAAGCACTGCTCGGCAGCGAAACGACGATAGAAACGCCGGTCGGTGCGCCAACCAGCCTGCCGCTGACGCTGTTGCAGGCGGGCAAGTATCAGCCGCGCACGCGCATGGATGAAGCGTCGCTGAATGAGCTGGCGGCGTCGATTCGGGCGCAGGGTTTGATGCAGCCGATCGTGGTGCGGCCGATTGACGGTAACCGCTATGAAATCATTGCCGGTGAGCGCCGCTTCCGGGCCTCCGGCATCGCCGGGCTGAGCGAAGTGCCGGTGATGGTCAAGAACGTGCCGGACGAAGCTGCGCTGGCGATGGCGCTGATCGAAAACATTCAGCGCGAAGATTTGAATCCGCTCGAAGAGGCGCAGGGCATTCAACGGCTGATCAACGAATTCGGCATGACGCATGAAGACGCAGCGGGTGCGGTCGGACGCTCGCGCTCGGCCACCAGCAACCTGCTGCGCTTATTGAACCTGGCCAAGCCGGTGCAAACCATGTTGATGGCCGGCGATGTTGACATGGGCCACGCGCGTGCGCTGCTGGCGGTCGATGCGGTGACGCAGATTCAGCTGGCCAACCAGATTCATCAAAAGCGTCTGTCGGTACGCGAAACCGAATCTTTGGTGACGCGCACGATTGCCAGTGCGGGTGAGGTGGGAGGCAAGCGCAAGCACGCGGAGAAAGGGCGTGACACGCAGCGGCTGGAAGAAAAATTGTCGGACCATCTCGGCTTGCATGTCGAAGTCAAAACCAACGCCAAGGGACGCGGCCAACTGGTGGTGCACTTCAGCTCGAACGAAGAGCTTGAAGGCTTGCTGGCCAAGTTGAAGTATTCCGAGGGTTGACCCAAAGCCTTTGATCGCTGAGACACAAAAAAGACGAAAACTCAACGCGAAGGCGCAAAGGCCGCAAAGGAATATTTTCTTCGCGGCCTTTGCGTCTTTGCGTTGGGTCGTTGCCTTTCCCAACCTCCCTTATTCAGGGGTTTTCAATCATCGCTGCCCGGCCGGGAAATTTTTTGCGTGAGCATTTCGATGTAGGCATTGCCGAAATCGAAGCGCGTCTTGATTGGCAGAAAATGGTAATCCGGTGCCAGCCAGACTTCGATCGTGGTGGCATAGCGATCCGACAGCGGCTGGCTGCGCACATGCCAGGTCGAGACGACGCCGAGATCGGAGCGCACCTCGGTCTTGCCGAGCAGGGTGAAATGATAAGTCTCCACCGCACGCGTGCTGGCCACCGGCACTTCAAAGGTATTGCCCTCTTGTTGCAGCAATTTCGGATTGGCGCGCAGCAAGAAACCCAACTGAATCAGCACACTCAATTCATCCTGCACCCCGGCGGATAGCGGTAGGCGATCCGCCACGCGGCTGAACGTCACCAGCGGTTCTTGCACGTCGCCCAGTTCAGCGCGGTTGCGCAAAAAACTCGTGGCCACCTCGGCGCGTTTTCCCTGTTGCGCGGTAAAGCGGCTCGGCGCCAGCCCGTGAGAGTCAAAGCCGCCCTGGCTGCGCCGCAGCAGTTTGAGCGCCGCCAAGCTTTCTGGGCGCAACCGGGTTTCCAGACGCAGACGATAGCGACCCTCCTGCACCACCCATTCCAGCACACCATCCAGCGTGCCCAGGGTGGTGCGCACCTCCAGCGTCAAAAGGGTGTTCGGGGGCGGAGCCAGAGCATGTGTGTCAGGACTGGGCGGGGCGGATACGGGGGGCTCGGGCTCGGGCAAGGGTGCTGGAATGGCGTGGGCCGGTTTCTCGGGAGTGGCGGGTGGGCTTGCGGAAATAGCTGAAGCGGGGGGCGGCGGAGATGTCGGGGGCGCTGGTGGCGCAACCCGTACGGGGCTGCCGATCACCGGCTGTACCAGTTTGACCAGCGTGATCGGTGGCTCCACCGCTGCGCTGCGCCATGTGGGGAGATACGAACTCAGCCACCCCACCAGCAACAGATGGAACAGCAGCGAGAGCAGCAACACACACCACATTCGAAGGGAAAGAAATGCACGCAACAAGGGGAAATTCCTCAAAAGTAGTCCCATGCTACCGCAATCGCTGGAGCATAAAGGCAAACACGCTCGTGTGGGCCATCGTCGCATCCTGGCCCTTCGACAAGCTCAGGGCGAACGGTGCAGGGTTGATGTGATATGACCTGTGCCAATGCGTTGCCTGGCCAATCGGCTAGGCATTCAAAAAACGAATGCCAAGCCGCTGGTCAAGTCGCTGGCTAAACCTTTTGGTCAAATGGCCGTTGATACAGAGTGAAGTCGGCCTGCGCTGGGGGAGCGGGTTGCCGGCGCATTGGAAAAGGATGGATGTCATGGCTGTGGAAATGCAACGCCTGGTGGTTGAGCACATCAAGATCGGTCAGCCGATGACCTACGATGTCTATGACATCGAGGGCAAGCTGTTGCTGCGCAAAGGTTTCGTGGTCGAAAAATTCGAACAGATCCAGGAGATCATGGAGCGTGGCATGTTCGTCGAAGTGGACGAATTGCAGAAGATCATGGATCGTGGCGGCTTGCATGCCCATGCGGCCGCGCCGCCGCAGAAATTCAACCCTTTCCGCCTGTGGGACGAGATTCACGTCAAGGCCACGCGCTTGCTGCGCAACATCGCACACGAGGAAGACTTCAGCGAGAAATTCATGGAGCTGGCCGGCCAGCTCGAAACGCTTTGTAGCAAGGACGCGGACGCCTGCATTTGCGTGTTGATGCGCTCGGACACCCAACGCTACGCCACGGCGCACACGATGAATGTAGCCACGGTGGTCGAGTTGGTGGCCAGGCGCATGGACTGGTCGGCGGAGCAACGCAAGGTGGCAATGTGCGCCGCGATGACGATGAACGTCGGCATGCAGGAGTTGTATGTCAAGCTGTTCAATCAGCGCGATCCCTTGACGCCGGAACAAAAGCAGGAAATCCATCAGCACCCGATCAAGAGCCATGCCCTGCTGAAAGCGGCGGGGGTGAACAACGAAGCCTGGCTCACGGCGGTGTTGCAACACCATGAAAGCCCGGGCGGCCAGGGTTATCCAAAACAATTGCAAGCGGTCGATCAAATGGCCGAGATGCTGCATCTGGCCGACATCTTTTGCGCCAAAGTCAGTCCGCGGGCCTATCGCAAACCGATTCCCGCCAATCAGGTGGCCAAGGAATTGTTTGTGCAGGAAGGGCGCGGTGGGCAAAATCCAATCCCGGCGATGATCATCAAGGAAATCGGCATTTACCCGCCAGGCTGCTTTGTGAAGTTGGAGAGCGGTGAAACCGCGATCGTCGTGCGGCGGGGCGAAAACGCCAATGCACCGGTGGTCTATAGCATCGCCAGCGGGCAAGGCACACCCTATGTCGAACCGCAAAAACGCGATAGCTGGCGCAAGGGCTATGCGATCACCGGCATGGTACCGAGCGAAAAAATCATCACCCGCATCGACATCCCGAAACTGTGGGGGTACTGATCAGTGACAGGTGAGGCGTGACCAGTGAGCAGTGACAACGCCGGAGCTAGTCCACTGAAACACTGAAATGTCACCCGCTGTGCGCGCCCCTCGGGTGACATTTCAATGTTTCAGTGGACTAGGAAGTGCGACGACTGTACATCGTGGTCACCCAGCCCCCTCTCCCCCAGCCCCTCCCCCGCGAGGGGGGAGGGGAGTAGGTCGCGCATCCGTCACCCGTCACCGCCCTACCCGCAGTTGTATAATCGGCCGTCCCAATTTTTATCGCAGCCGTTCTGGTTGCGGTGCCCTTCATGTTAGCCAGTCAGAAATCCGCGCTTGCCCAGCGCATTGCCCGCGCCATGCAACCTCACTGCCCGGCCGGCTTCGTCCTGCCTGCCGTTCTGCTGGAGCGGCCCAAGCAGCCCGAGCATGGCGATCTGGCGTGCAATATCGCGCTGCAACTGGCCAAGCCGCTGCAGAAAAATCCACGTGAACTGGCGACGCTGCTGGCGAATCTGCTGTTGACCGACAACGCAGATGGCTTGCTCACCAGTGTCGAAGTGGCGGGGCCGGGCTTCATCAATCTGCGCATCAGCAGCGCGGCAAAACAGGAAGTCGTGCGTGCCGTGCTGCAGGCGGGCAGCGGTTTCGGCATGGGCACACTGGAAGCGCAAAAGAAAGTCATGGTTGAATTTGTTTCCGCCAACCCGACCGGGCCGCTGCATGTCGGCCACGGTCGCCAAGCGGCGCTCGGCGATGCCTTGTGCAATCTGCTGGCGGTGCAAGGTGCACAGGTCACCCGCGAGTTTTACTACAACGATGCCGGCAACCAGATCGAGAATCTGACGCTTTCCGTGCATGCCCGCGCGCTCGGCAAAACGCCGGCAGACGCCGACTGGCCCGCCGATGGTTATCGTGGCGACTACATCGGCGATATCGCGCAGGACTATCTGGCGCAGAAAACCGTGCAGGCCGACGACCGCAGCACCACCGCCAGCGGCGACGTCAATCATCTGGACAACATGCGTGACTTTGCCGTCGCCTATCTGCGCCACGAACAGGATCTTGACCTGCACGCCTTCGGCGTCAAATTCGATCACTACTATCTTGAGTCCTCGCTCTATACCGACGGCAAGGTCGAAGCCGCCGTCGAAGCACTTAAAGCGCAGGGCAAAACCTACGAGCAGGACGGCGCGCTCTGGCTCAAGACCACCGACTACGGCGACGACAAGGATCGCGTGATGCGCAAGAGCGAAGGCGGCTATACCTACTTCGTGCCCGATGTCGCCTATCACATCACCAAATGGCAGCGCGGCTATGCCAAGGCCATCAATGTGCAGGGCACCGACCATCACGGCACCATCGCGCGCGTGCGTGCCGGACTGCAGGCGGTGGCGATGGGCATTCCACAAGGCTATCCCGACTACGTGCTGCACAGCATGGTCAAGGTGATGCGCGGTGGCGAAGAAGTGAAAATTTCCAAGCGCGCCGGCAGCTATGTCACGGTGCGCGACTTGATCGACTGGGTCGGACGCGATGCCGTGCGTTTCTTTCTGGTGTCGCGCAAGGCCGATACCGAATTCATGTTCGACATCGATCTGGCGCTTTCGCAAAGCGAAGAAAACCCGGTCTATTACGTGCAATATGCCCATGCGCGCATTTGCTCGGTGCTGTCCCAATGGGGTGGCGATCTGGCGGTGCTGGCCCAGACCGATCTCGCCCCGCTCACCAGCGCGCGCGAAACCAGCCTGATGCAGAAGCTGGCCGAGTACACCGAAATGCTGCAACAAGCGTTAACCGAACTGGCGCCGCACCACGTGGCTTTTTATCTGAAAGACCTCGCCAGCGAATTTCATAGCTACTACAATGCCGAACGCGTATTGATCGAGACTGAGCCGGTCAAGCAAGCGCGCCTGGCACTGTATCTGGCGACGCGCCAGGTATTGCAAAACGGTTTGGCGATTCTGGGGGTGAGCGCCCCCGAACGCATGGAACGCAAGACAGAAAGTACGGTGGCAGAAGAATGAAAACGACAGCACATAAAACCCTCAAGCCAGGCAAAACGATGCAGCATGGCGGCACCCTGCTGGGTTTTCTGGGGGGCTTGATTGCCGGACTGGCCATCGCCGTCGTCGTTGCCACGAGTATCAACAAGGCACCAATACCGTTCAGCAACAAGAACGGCCATGTCGATAGTGCAAGCGACGCGAACACGGGCAAGGAGTTGCGGGATCCAAATCAGGCCCTGTACATGAAGCGCCCACCCGCTGCGACGAACGAAGAAAACAAGACCACCGCAGAGGATAAAAAGCCCGCCCGCGAAACCCCGGAAAAAACACTGGAAAAACCCTTGGAACGCGTGATTTATTTTCTCCAGCTCGGCGCGCCAAAAATCGAAAGCAATGCCGAAGGCCTGAAAGCCAAGACCGCATTGACCGGTGAAGAAGCGCGCATCACCCAGACCACCGTCAATGGCGAAACCCTCTATCGGGTGCGCACCGGCCCCTACCGCAGCCGAGAAGACATGCTCGCCGCGCGCAAACGTCTGAACGAGAACGGTTTTGAAGCGACCGAAGTCAAACAGACTTTGGTGGGCGAGTGAATTGAGAATAGCCGTAAATGATGACGGCATTCAAATCGGAGCGCGGCATTCCCGCCAGCGCGGGAATGACGCGCTTCGTTGTCAAGTTTGTAGTGAATATGAAAAGCTCATAGATTAGTTCCAAATCTTATCCGGGAGACCCCATGCGTGCATTGCTGATGATGTTCGAGAACAAATTACTGGCCGCGTTATTGCTGGCACTGACTTTCTCCTGCGCTGTGCAGGCACAGCCGCAGCCACTGGTTGAGGGCCAGAATTATCATCTGCTCAAATCTGCGCAGACCCCCGAGGTGCCGGGCAAGATTGAAGTCGTCGAATTTTTTTCCTATCGGTGTCCGCACTGCGCCAGTTTTGACCCGCTCCTGAATGCCTGGATCAAGAAGCTGCCGGCCGATGTGGTGGTGCGACGCGTGCCGGTCGGCGCCGCCTTTCGGCCCGATTTTGCAGCGGTGCAGCGCCTCTACTACGCGCTCGACGCGCTCGGCCTTGAAGAAGCCCTGCACGGCAAAGTGTTTGATGCGATTCACAAGGAGCATGTCGAACTGTCGAGCGTGGAAGACATCACCGCTTTCATGGCCAAACAAGGCGTGCCCAAGGAAAAATTTCTGGCCGCCTACAATGCCTTTGGCGTGCAAGCTAGGATCCGCCGGGCCGACACCATGTTGCCGGCCTATCAGATCCGCAACGTGCCAACGTTGGCCGTGGATGGCCGCTACGTCGTAATCGCAAATTCGCTGGAAGGCATGATCAGCACCGCCGATGCGCTGGTCAACAAAGTGCGCGAACAAAAAGGTTTGAACAAACCCGCCGCCGCGCCTGGCAAGAAATAATGCGGCATAAACCCTTGCCGCATTCGCCGCTCCCCAGCCCTCTCCCATTCGCTGATGCGATGGGAGAGGGTGAGATCAGCGATCGGCTGAAATACGCCACCCTGTCGAAACAAAAGATATGCGTGTTTTTCTGACCGGCGCCTCCAGCGGCATCGGTGCGGCGCTGGCGCGCGAATACGCAGCGCAGGGTGCGACGCTGGCCTTGTTGGCGCGGCGTACCGAGGTCTTGCACGATGTGCTGGCAAGCCTGCCCCCGGCGCAGCAGGCCCATCGTGTCTATGGCGTTGATGTGTGCGACAACGCGGCCTTGCAGGCGGCCTGTGAACAATGTTTGCAGGAACTCGGTTGCCCCGATGTGGTGATCGCCTGTGCCGGCGTGTCGGCCGGTACGCTGACCGAGTATCGTGAAGATCTCGCCGTGTTTGAAAAAATCCTGCACACCAACCTGCTGGCTACCGTGGCAACCTTCCAGCCCTTTATCGCCGCGATGAAGGCGCGCGGCAGCGGCACGCTGGTCGGCGTTGCCAGCGTAGCGGGCATTCGCGGTTTACCCGGTTCGGGTGCTTACAGTGCATCGAAGGCGGCGACGATTTCCTACCTCGAAAGTTTGCGCGTCGAATTGCACGGTAGTGGCGTCAAGGTGGTGACGCTTGCACCGGGTTTCATCCGCACCCCGATGACGGCAAAAAATCCCTACCGCATGCCCTTCCTGATGGACGCCGATCGTTTCGCGCGCAAGGCCGTTTGCGCGATCGCCCGGCAAACCAGTTACGTCATCATCCCCTGGCAAATGGCCTGGGTGGCGAAACTGCTGCGGCTGTTGCCTAATTGGCTGTATGACCGGGCACTGGCCAATGCGAAACACAAACCACGGAGTGTTTGAAGCAGCGATGGAAAAGGCTGGAAACCGCATTCAACGCAGAGGGCACGGAGACGCAGAGGGCGCAGAGAAGGCACTGAAAAAATACCCTTGTGTTTTCGCTTTTCTCCGCGTTCTCTGCGTCTCCGTGCCCTCTGCGTCGAAAGCGTTTGCCTTTCCCTTCAACGAAAGCCGGCCCGCCACCGCAGTGCTCTTGATGAGCGTTGCGCTGATGCTGACGGGGTGTGCCAGCAGTCCGCCGCGCATCGAGCGCGACCCCGCTGTCAGCACTGCTCCGGCCAAGGCGCCGCCCACGCGTGGCGGCTACTATCAGGACGATGGTCCGGGCGATAATCCGCCCGCCAATCTCGAGCAGATTCCCGATGCGGTGCCGCGCATCGAAACGCTCGCCACCGGCGCGAACCGCCCCTACACCGTGTTCGGCAAGTCGTATGCCCCGGACACACGCGAGCAGCCATTTCGCCAGCGCGGCGTCGCGTCCTGGTACGGCCGCAAGTTTCACGGCCAGCGCACCTCCAACGGCGAAATCTACGATATGTATGCGATGACGGCCGCGCACCCGACCCTGCCGCTTCCCTGCTATGCACGCGTCACCCATCTGGCGACCGGCAAGTCCGTGATCGTGCGCGTCAATGATCGCGGCCCGTTCCATTCCGGGCGCATCATGGATCTGTCCTATGCCGCCGCCTGGAAACTGGGCTATGTGGGCAAAGGCAGTGCCGAGGTTGAAGTTGAGCGGATTCTGCCGGCAGAAATTCTGGCGGCACGTTCAAGTAACGCACTGTCCAGTGCCCCGGTCGCAATGACAACAACGCCAACAACAACCCCAGCCGTCACGCTCGACGCGCCGCTGCAGAAAAGCGAGGGCGCCACACCGGGTGCTGGCGGCAGTGTGTATCTGCAACTGGGCGCATTCTCATTGCGCGACAACGCCGAAGCATCGCGCGCGCGCATTTATCAGCAGTTGCCATGGCTGAATGACCCGATCACGCTGGAGCCGCAAGGCAATCTCATCCGTTTGTTACTGGGGCCGTACGCCACGCCGGAGGTGGCGCAGGAGATGGGGAAAAAAATCGAGGACGCCTTGCAGCAAAAAGTACTGATGGTGACGAAATGACCGCGCAGTGTGGAAAAGCTGCGCCATGATTCATGGAAACACGGGCCACGGAGAAAAGCAAAAACAATCAACCGCCTTGGCGGTAAAACGTTTTTGATCTTCCGGCGCTTAGTAAAACACCGACAACACCCCGCTGTGCCCATACAAGCGATTGCCGGCAATCTCGCCGCCGGCGAAGAAACCGATCAGGGGAATGTCGCCCAGTTGTTGCTGGATGATTTCCATTTCCTTTGACTGACCGCCGAACAGATAATCGCTGCGACTGGCACAGGAGTAATAGAGTGCACCTTTGATCGGTGTGGTTTCGAGCAGCGCCTGGATCTCGGTGCAGATGCGCACCAGGTCGCTGTGCGCGGCCTGCGGGTCGCGGGTGCAGAACAGCAGTTGCTGCTTGCCGTGCACGTGGTGGGCGATGGCGATGCTGCGTTTGTCAGGATCGAGTGCGACCAGATTGCGCACCTGGTAATCCACCTCGGTATCCGCCCCCGCTTCGGCCAGTGCGGCAAACAAGCCCTGCGAAATGCGTTGCATGTAATGCTCGGCAATCAAGCCGCCGGGCGGTGCGCCCAGATCGGCCAGCAGGACGTCGAGTGCGGGCGTGCCGTCGAGCAGGTAAATCAGGTGGCCATCGTGTTCGGTAATGTCGTGCGCCGGGCCGACCGGCTGGCAGCCTTGAGTGACGCGCGTGAGCATTTGTACTTCGCTCGACAGCACCACGCCTGACATGCCGCCTTCGATCACGTCATTGGCGATTTGCCAGGGGCGCTTGCGCGTGCTGGTCAGGCCGCCGATCAGACCGCCGCTGCGCAGTTTGCCCGCCATATCCTCAACCAGATCAGGCAGTTCGGGCGCGCTGGAACAGGCATGCACGATCGCATGCTCCGCCAGCCAGGCGCCGTTGCCAGCGCGGGCGTTGCGTGCCGGTGGGCGCAGCAGACCGGAAAAAACACTGGCGCTGCCCGGCGGCAGATCGGGCAGCAGCACGGCCAGGGCCGGCTTGTCCACATATTCGACGCCGCTCGCCACCACGCCCTGGCCGATGGTGCCGATCCAGTCGCGGATGCCGCTGCGGGTTTTCAGCGTATTGACGATTTCCTGCGTATGCTCGCCCAGCGCCTCGGTGAGATAGACGATACCGAAGCTGCCGCCGGTGCAGTAGCCCGTGCGCTGGCGTTGCCGTTCGAGCTGGGTCAGCACCAGCTCGGTCGCAAAACGCCAGTCGGGATGGGATGCATGCGCACTGCGAAACAGCATTCTTCGAACTCAGCCTTTCGCGGGTTTGCTTGGGCGCGGTGCGTGGGCGGCTGCCGGGGCACCCGCAGCTGCGGATGGCGCGGTGGCACTTGTGGCGGCAGCGGCCGCAGGCGTCAATGCGGCGGCCTGTGCCGGATCTTGGGCAGCCGCTTTGGCGAGCTGGTTGAACTGCTGCTGCAACAGGTCCAACCACAGATGGCCGCCTTGTTGCAGTGCCTGGGAAAATTGTTCCTGCGCCGACGGATCCACGGCATTTTGCGCGGCTGCTGATTCTGGGGTGTCGCTTGCATCCGGGTTGTGCGCCTGTGCTGCCGTCTGCTGGGCGAAACTGGCGCCAAAGGATTGCAAGGCCGCGAGGGTGCCGCGTTGCACTTCCATCCCCTGAATGGTATTGCGCAGCATGTTCAGATTGACGTTGAGCCAGTGTTCGACGGTCTTGAGCTCATTGATGCGCCGGTCGATTTCTTCGAGATCGAGGGTCGGCGTCAGCAGCGAGGGCAGATTCATGCCGCCGGCCCAGCCGGTCCAGAGGCGCTTCATGAAATCGGTACTGTCAGAGGATTGAAAAGCTTGGTTCATCGATGGCTCCAGTTTTCATTGACGGCGAAATTTGGCCGGCCTTGAGGGAGGCACGCGTTCGGCGCGGCGCGTTGGCGTCCCGCAGATATTATCGCGGGTTGGCGAGAAAGGGGGGTGAGGGAGGGAAAGAAAGGGCCAGGTTTAAGCGAAAGTGTTGGCTGGAAAAAGCGAAACAACCCCAAACCGGCACCGTTCGCCCTGAGTTTGTCGAAGGGCAGGATGTAACGCAGTGCGCGCAATACGCTCAGCCATTGTGGCCAAAACAACGCCGCAAAACACTCCACAATAACAGTGGTGCCACAGCATCCTGACCTTCGACAAGCTCAGGGCGAACGGTGTTGAATTTGGCTAATGAGCAATCCCGGTTTACGCGTCGCTATCCTGAATTCCGCCACTGCGCAGCATTTCCAGGCGCTGCCGTTCGAGGAAGTCTTTCATCGTGTCGATCCCGCGCAATTGCAAAATAGTGTTGCGCACGGCCGCTTCGACCAGCACCGCAAGGTTGCGCCCCGCCGCCACCGGAATCACCACCTTGGGAACCGGCAGACCGAGCACGTCCTGGGTTTGCGCATCCAGCGGCAGGCGCTGGAATTCTTCCTTCAACACGCTGCGGCCGAGCAGGTTGACGATCAGGGTCAGGCGCATCTTGCGGCGTACGGCGGTTTCGCCAAAGATGGCGCGGATATCGAGCAAGCCGAGGCCGCGCACTTCGAGCAGGTTTTGCAGCAGGGCCGGGCAGCGGCCTTCGATCATGTAGGGCGCGATGCGCGAAAACTCGGTGGCATCGTCCGCCACCAGCCCATGGCCACGGCTGATCAATTCCAGCCCCAGCTCGCTTTTGCCCAGGCCCGATTCACCGGTGACCAGCACGCCCACGCCCAGCACATCGAGAAACACCCCGTGCATCAGGCAGCCCGGCGCCAGCTCCTTGGCCAGATAGACGCGCAAGACGTCGATCAATTGAGCCGAATCAAGCGGGCTGGAAAACAGCGGCACCGCCTGCTGGTCACATTGGGCCAGCAACTCGTCGGGTGGGGAGATATCTTCGGCGACGATCAGCGCCGGCGGGTGGCTGGCGACCAGCTCCTGGATCAGATAGCTGCGATGGTCTTCGGCCATGCCGTTGACGTATTCCATTTCCTCGTTGCCGAGAATCTGGATGCGCCGTTTGTGGATCAGGTTCAGATGGCCAACCAGATTGGCGCTGTAGCCGCCCATTTCCGCCAGCACGCGTTCGGCGCCGCCCTTGCCGGCGCGCCAGTGCAGTTTCAGCGTCGCGGCATTGTCTTCAAACAGGTGGGCGACGTCGCAGGACATGGAGATGAATGGAAATTAAGCGGCGGGCCGCACCGGCTCCCAGCGCAGCAGCAGCTGGTGCAGGGCCTGGGCATCGGGGGCTTGCAGCAAGGTTTCGCGGAAGCTGCGGTCAGACAGCATTTGCGCGATTTCAGAAAGGATTTCCAGATGCTGCTGGGTCGCCTGTTCCGGCACCAGCAAAAACACCATCAGATTGACTGGCAGGTCGTCCGGGGCATCGAAAGGAATCGGCTGGTCCAGACGGATGAAGGCAGCGATCGCCTCGCGCAAGCCCTTGATGCGGCCATGCGGCACGGCCACGCCCTGCCCCAGCCCGGTCGAACCGAGGCGCTCGCGCGCAAACAGGCTGTCGAAAACCTTGCTGCGCGCCACGCCGTGATGGTTCTCAAACAACAAGCCGGCCTGCTCAAACACGCGCTTTTTGCTTGAAACGTCCAGGTCAACGACAACGTTGGCGGGGGGGAGCAGCTTGGAAAGCAGGTTCATGGGCAATATGGTTGCCGCCAGCAGGAGGGCGGCGGGCTACTCAATGAAGGGCGGATTATAGCGCCACGCATCGGCGATGCAGAGTCTAACGTTCAACCCCTGTTGCTAAATTGCTGCAACGCAGCGGTGGGCGCGTGAGGTGCATTTGGCGGCTATTTTCACACTTAAGGCTTAATCTTCCAGAATCAGCTCCGGTTTGAAGCCAATCCGCACTCCACCCCAGAAGCGGTCACCCACATAAATAGTGAGCGTCAGGTCGTTGAGTACTTCGCCGGTATCGCGCAGATAGGTTTGAATCAATAAGGCATCGTCAGCTTTTGGCAAACGAATTTCGTCCGAAGCGCCAAAAATCCGTTTGTGACGCGAAAACAGGGCGTCCCTCGCGACATCGCCGGTGGGGGCTTGCGAAACTTTGCTGTTGTGCGTCGGCGCGTAGCCCTTCGTGTCCAGCGCCAGCGTGTAGATCAGCCCGGACATGTTGTTCACAAAATGGTCGGACAGATTTTGCAAATCTTTTTCCACGGCACTGTCATAGGCGGTGGTGTAACGCGGAGGATTCGATCCGGGAATCTGCTGGTAATTTTGATCCCAGATGTTCAGGCCGCGCGTCTGATAACCATCGAGGCAGGTCTGCACTTCGTCGCGATAGGCCGAGGCCTTCTCGATCAAACGGTCAAACACACTGCCGCCAGTGCGGAATTTCGACAACAGGCTTTGCACGACTTCGGTGCCGTTGCGCAGCTTGTCCGCATTCTCTTCCGAGGTGTGAATCTGTTCCGTCACGGTTTTGCTCAGGTTGCGGATTTCCAGCGCCTGGCTATTGATATCCTGATTGCTGGTCAGCACGGTTTGCAACTCACGGCCGATATTGCCCACCTGGCCGCTGACGTTTTGCAGCATGTCAACGATCGAAGCATAGTTTTGCTCTGATTGCGTGATGCCGGTTTGCGATTCGATCAGATCCTTGTGAATGCGCAAGGTTTCATCGCGCGTATCCTGCACCAGTGCGAGGATTTGCGAAGTGGTGTCGGAGATCACTTCCGTCGCGCCTCGGGTGCGCTCCGCCAGTTGCCGCACTTCATCGGCCACCACGGCAAAACCGCGCCCGGCCTCACCCGCACGGGCGGCCTCAATGGCGGCATTGAGCGCCAGCAGGTTGGTCTGGTTCGACACTTCATTGATCAGCACCACCAGCTCGGAAATTTTTTGCGAACTGCCGTGCAGCCGGTCAACGGTGTCCTGAAATTTCTCCACCCGGGTCAGCACCGAGGTTACACGGTGACTGGTATTTTTCATCGCCGCCAGCGAGTCGGTGGCGGTGGCCATCTGCGCATCGCTCGACATGGCAATGCTGTCCGCATCGTGGGCCACACTCTGGGCCGCTTTCTTGACATCCTCAGTGGCACCGTAGATTCCCTCGGCGAGGGAAAATTGCTGATCCGCATTCTTGCGCGTCGTGCGGATCAACAGGTTTATCTTCGCCGTATAGACCGCGATGGAAATCGAAATCTTGCGCGCCTCCAGAATCAGATGGCGGAAGCTGCCGAGAAAACCACTCAACGTCGCGCTGGAGCGTTCCAGCAGCGTTTGCGGATAGGAAAACACGAACGATAAATCTTTCTTGCCGGCCGCAAGCGCCGACAAATCTTCTTCGAATATCTGCACCGAGGAGGCTTTCCAGCGTGCAAAAATCTGGCCGCTGAGCACCAGCACAACACCCAGCACCGCACCCGCACCCGCCACCGCCAGCAATGCAGCCACGGACAGCCAGAAATACAATCCGGTTAACAGGCCGATCCCGAGCACCCACAAGGCCGCCATCTTCCCACTCGGAAAACGACTCGAAGTGGCTGTGCGCTGAGCGTGTGCATCACGCAGGCCACCCGTGTCCATCATGGTTCATCCCCTGTCTGTAGCGCCTGTTGTTGCGCCCGAGCGGGCAGCAGCGCCCACCCAGCACGTAAACAACCCTTCCACGTGGGCAGTAACGGCAGAGCGGGTGGAATATTGAATAGGAAAGAGAGGGCTTAATACTTTCGGGCAGGCTTGGGTTCCCGACCTGTCGTCAGAGCACGAACCTGAAAACACCGACGAAGCAAGGGATTTATCGCGACAGAGTCTTGCAGATGTACTGTGAGAAATACCGGGTTTGCAAGGGCGTAAGTGCACGGTAAGCGAGCACGCTATATCCTTGCGGACACGATGTGTTGACGCTTTTTATTTCAGGCGCAGCCGCCGAGTCGTTGTTGAAAAAAAGAATGTTTTAAGCGGCCGGCAGGGCGAGGGATCACTCGCTGAGGCTTTTTATAAAAAAGAAACAGGTTCTCGATTCTCATGTTCGTTGTTACTTCAGTACGATTACAGCAAATCGTTTTTGCCGTTGTGTTGTTCTGCATTTTTCAACCGGGTCGGGCGCAGACCAGCGCCGACCCACTGCGCAGTCTGCAAGACGAAACGCAACAGCACGCGCGCGCGCAAAAATTGCGCGACCCGGCAGCGGGGCCGGCGCAGCCGCAGGGGCCAGCGGCGTTGCAGGCGCGGCCCGCAGATGTTGTGGAAACCAGCGGCGTGGTCATGCAGATCAGCGTTGCCGACCATGGTTTACTGGAGGCCGCAACGATCGGTGATCTGCTCCAGCCGTATCGTGGTCTTGTCATCGGGCCGCGCCGGATTGATTTGCTGCTACGCCAGTTGAAGGCGGCATTGGTCGTGCACGGACGGGTGACCAGTACTGCCGAGGTGGAACACATGGATTGGGCGCGCGGTGTGTTGCGTATCGTCCTGCGCCCCGGCACGGTGGCCGCACTGGCGCCGTCCGACAAAACCATGCAAGGCGGCGTCGAACAGGCATTCCCGGTGCGCAGCGGCGACACCCTGATATTGCAGGATGTCGAGCAAGGCGTGCAGCAAATCAACCGCCTGCGCCTGAACCAGGCCGAGGTCAAGATCGTGCCCGGCACTGCCGCCAACAGTCACGTGCTGGAAATCGGCCTGAAAAAAACCGGAACCGCCTGGGGTTCGGTCGGTGTTGATAACCGTGGGTCAGCCGATGACTATGGCACCGGCAAGAATCGCCTGCGCAGCAGCATCAATATCGAAAACCCGCTCAATCTGTTCGACAGCCTTGCCCTGACCGCGGTGCAGAGCAAGCGCAGCACCGCACTGCTCGCCGCCTATAGTCTGCCGGACGGCTATAACACCTGGTCAGTGTCAGCAGCGGCTTCCCGCTACCGCCAACCGATCCCGGGCAATTTCACCCAGCAGGGCGAAAGCCACTCGCTCGGGCTGGCGTTCAACCGCGTGCTGCTGCTGACTGCCAGCGATAAAAACAGCATCGACCTGAGCCTGGCGCGCAGCCATTCGGGCCGCCGCTTTGAAGGTATCGATCTGGCATCCGAACGGCTGGCAGTGGTGCGCGCAGCCTTTTTGAACGTGCATAAAGCGCCCGGTCTGCAAACCTATGGAGAGGTGTCCCTGTCCGCAGGCATGCCCTGGCTGGGCGCGCAAAAAGACAGCGCCGATTTGCAGAAGACCGATGCCCACGCGCAATTTATCAAACTCGCCGTGCATGCCGGGCTGGCCCGCCGCATCGGTGCCAGCCGCTGGAGCTACAGCGCACAGTTCGATTGGCAATACGCCCCCAAGAGCCTGTACGTCAGCGAACAGTTTTATCTGGGCGGCGCCAGCAGCGTGCGTGGCTATGCCGAAAGCGTGGTCGCCGGTGATCGCGGCTGGCTGCTGCGCCAGGAGTTACGCGCCCCGCCACAGACCTACGACCAGCAGAAAGTTGTGCTGGCACCGTATCTGTTCATCGACCACGGCCGCGCCATCCCGATCCATGCGCCGCCCGCCAAGCTCACCGGAGCCGGGATTGGTCTGCGCGCCGATTGGGCCGATGCCCATTTTGACGGCAGCCTCGGCAAGGGTTTTCAAAAACCCGCCACGGTACGCGACTATGGCTGGACTCTGCATTTTTCCATTTCTCTCGATTGGTAGGAAATCATGAAACTTTCATTTGATGCAGGACTTA